>Ga0208390_1000001_pt1 | contig 92635 bp, 103 predicted proteins | sample Knorr_S7_td_Surf_FD_185594 | JGI IMG/M metagenome (GOLD analysis project Ga0208390, IMG submission 185594) | Marine microbial communities from Southern Atlantic Ocean transect - Knorr_S7_td_SurfaceA_ad_6m_LV_A (SPAdes) (version 2) | ecosystem: Environmental > Aquatic > Marine > Oceanic | place...
GTCATTTTCTGTAGTAAACTACTGAAAAGCTTCGCTCGACTTGCATGCATAAGGCGCACCGCCAGCGTTCGTCCTGAGCCAGGATCAAACTCTCCAACATAATCTTTGAATAATTTAAATCTGACCAAAGAATCAACATGGGTTTTACCCATTTCAACTTAAAAAGTTGAATCAACTTAGTTAAAAGTTGACAAAAAAAGAGTGCTAGATATTTCTATCTGCACTACCGGCGTTCATACATTACTCAGTTGTCAAAAAGCCAATTTTTTTCGTATATTTAGATTAACATAACCTTGTTTAAGTTGTGTGTTTATTTAATATTTATTAAGAAATAATTTCTTTTACCTAATTTTAGAGTTTTTCCTCTAATTAGGCTCAGTTCAATATCCAATTGGTCATGTTTTTGACCTTCTATTGCAAAACTGCCAGCTGTTATCAGTCTTCTTGCTTCAGAGTTTGATTTCGTAATATTTAAATCAGTAAAAATCTTGGGTAAATGAAGAATTTCAAGGTCATCTACATAATATTCAGGTATTTCATCTGGTACATCTTTGTTAATTGTCACATTTTTGAATTGATTTTCTGCTTTTTTTGCATCACTCTCAGAATATAACTCTGTAACTACTAATTCACCGAGAAGTTTCTTATATTCAAATGGATTTTGTTTCTCGTTAAGTACACTATTTTTCATCTTATTAATTTCATCAAGCTCTAAATCAGTTAACATGGTGAAATATTCCCACATAATATTGTCAGGTATACTCATAATTTTTCCATAGATGTTAGATGGAGTGTCAGTAACTGAAATATAATTATCAAGCGATTGAGACATTTTTTTATTTCCATCTGTTCCGACTAATAATGGAAATGTCATAGCAATTTGTGGTTCAAGATTATAAAATTTTTGTACTTCTCTACCCAACATTAAATTCCAAAGTTGATCATGCCCACCAATTTCAATGTCAGCTTTTACAGCGACAGAATCGTAGCCTTGAAATAGTGGATAAAAGAATTCCGTTAAGGATATGGGATTTCCATCTTTGTACCTATTAGCGAAATCGTCACGTTCTAGCATTTGCGCCAAAGTTGTTGATGATGATAGATGAACCAATTCTGAAGTTGACAACTTTGATAACCAATCATTGTTGCTTACAATTTCAAGATTTTCTTTATTAAGAATATTTTTAATTATTGGAAGCACTCCCTTTGAATTATCATATATTTGATTTTCTTCTAATTGAGTTCTAGTTTCTGACTTTCCTGAAGGGTCTCCAACTTGGGCAGTAAATTCGCCTAATATTAAAACAGCAGTGTGCCCATAATCTTGAAATTTTCGTAGGGCTCTTAATATTGCATACCATCCTAAAGTTACATCAGGAGCTGTTGGATCTACACCTAATTTAATCCGTAAAGAATTTTTACTCTTTAATAAATCATCGAGTGAGTCTTTTGGTGTAATTGCACTTGCTCTATCAATTAAATACTTCATTTTATAATTAATGTGAATCTCCAAAGATTCTTGTCATTCCTTTTTGCATTTTTTCTTGGTCTAGCGATAGCCTGGTCCAGCGGGTGGATCCTTGGTGACAAGTCCACAATCCCAGTTAGTAAATTATATCCGTCGAACGTATCATCTATACCTAAACCTTTTGTTATATTTCCAGGGCCATTTAAATTATCAGTTTTCATTTTTGTTTTACGTCTCTTTTCAATATGTTTTTTGCCAATCAATATTTTTCCAGATTTAATTAAGACAGCTTCACCAGAACCTTTCTTTCCAGCTAACAAAAATAATCCTCTGTTTGAACCATAGGATCTTAATACACTCATATAAGGAGGTCCTAATGTTAATGATGTGGGAATATTTTTATAAGTATTAAATAATGCCATCTTGTCTGTATTTTTTCTTCCATAGGCCTCTGTTTCCGTAATCATAATTTCTACAAATTTGTCTTTAATAGTTGTAGAAAGACGCATACCTAAAATATCAACTGCAGCTTTGGCAGAGCTTTGTGAAAGTGTTTTTAGTACTCTATTATTTAAACCTATTGTTTCCATTACTCCCCTTTTTCGTTGAGAGTAATATTAAATTTTGAAGTTAATTTATCAACAATCATATTAAGTATCTCAGTATTCTCTTTTTCATTGTATGTTTTTTCATAGCTTCTAGTAACTATTCTAATTCCTAAATTACGAGTTTTCTCGAAAGCATAATCATCAAATACTTTTATAGAATTTTCATTATTCTGTAGTAAATTTTCTACTTCTTGAATTAAGTCATTTGCATTTAAATCTCTATTTACTTTGAAAGACAAATCAAATTTAATAAATGGATAGTGCGATAATGGCTTGTAATTAGAAGTATTTAAACCTTCAAAATTTAGTTCTTCTAAATATATTTGTGACAAAAACAAATTTTCAGATAAATCTAGTTCCTCTTTAAGTAGATAAGATAATTGTCCAGTATGTCCTACTAATTTGTTATCTACCACGATTACATAAGAATTGTTTTGATGAAATCCAGGCTTTGAAAGTTGTTCGAAACTTACTCCAGGTAAAATTTTTCTTAGTAAAGAAGCAATGTATTGCATTGGGTTAATTTCGGAGTTGTTATCTGGCACCAAAAAACCAAGAGTATAATCCTGTTTAGGAATCTTTTTATAATTTTTGTTTGTTGAATTGTTGTATATATTATTTATCTCAAAGTATTTTCCAGAAAAATTATTTTGATCGTAATTAAATTTATATGTTTTGATTAACGAATAATATAAATTTGTTCGTAAATACTCTTGCGTTTGATCAATAGGATTTAGAACTTTTACTCCTTCTTTATCAGGATCAAAAAATTCATTGTATATTTTTTGAGTAAAAGATAAAGATTGGGTTTCATTAAATTTTTCTAAACTAAACTTATCTATAAAATATTTTCGTACATTCCAATAATTTCCAACTTGATTTAAATTATTTCCTATTGGTAACGTAGATTTAAAATTATTAAATCCATAATGTTTAGCAATCTCTTCAATTAAGTCAATTGGTCGTTCTAAATCATATCTCCAACTTGGCTGTTTAAACTTTATGGTTTCTTTTTTGATTTCACTTTCAATGGATAATGATCTAAGAGTTGATGTAATAAATTTATTATCTATAACTTGACCAAGTATAGATTCTATTAAGCTTGTATCGAAAGTAATAAAATTTTCACCCTCGGTCTGTTTAGAGCTATCTGAAATTTCGCTGTATTGTATATTTTCATCAAATTCATACAGATTAGTAAATCTTTCTAAGCCATAAGCTTGTATATTTCTGTCTATACCGCGTTCAAATCGAACTGAAGCATCTGAAATTAAATTTAATTTTCTTGAAGTTTTCATTATTGATACTTTGTCAAAGTAAGCACTTTCTATAAGAAGATTACGTGTTTCATTAGTTACTTCTGTATCAAAACCACCCATTACTCCTGCTAATGCTATTGGTTCATTATTATCGGTTATAATTAAATCTTCATTATCTAAAGTTCTTATTTGCTCATCAAGTGTCTTAAGTTTTTCACCTTCTTTAGCCTTTCTGACTGATATGGTTCCGTACAGTTTATCTCTATCAAAAGCGTGCAATGGCTGACCAATGTCATGTAATACATAATTTGTATAATCAACTACATTATTTATTATTCTTACACCTATATTCGACAATCTGTATTTAATGAGAAATGATGAATCTTTAATTGAGATATTTTCAATTTCTATAGATTGATAGGATGAACAAAGTTTTGACTTTCCACTATTAACTTTTAACACGGGTTTTAATTTTGGATTTAATGGGTGTTCAATCTTTTTAAGTTTTTTATTAAAGTATGTAGACAATTCACGAGCAATTCCTAGATACGACATGCAATCTCCTCTGTTTGGAGTGACTCCTACTTCCCAGTAAGAGTCTGTAGAATTATAAGCTTTTGATAAATCCGAACCTATTTTGAATGATTCGTCCAAAATTAAAATACCGTCATGTTCATCCCATAAATTTAATTCTGAAGCGGAACAGATCATTCCATTTGACTCTATTCCTCTGATGTCTCGCTTGTCGATCTTAAAAGAATCTTTTATATAAGAATTAGGCAAGGCAACAGGAACAATTGCACCTTCTTCAAAATTCCATGCTCCACATACAATTTCATAGATCTTATTTCCTACATCAACTTTTGTAACTCTTACTTTATCTGCATTAGGATGTGGATATATTTCTAAAACTTTTCCAACAATAATATTTTTGTAATCCGGATTAATTAATTTGTAATCTTCAATTTCGAAACCTAATGATTCTAAGGCCGTTGATAAGTCAGTATCATCAATATCTGTTAAATCTATCCAGTCTTGCAACCATGATCTTAATAATTTCATCAGAATTGTTCCAGAAATCTAATATCGTTTTCGTAGAAATTTTTAATATGATCTATTTTGTATCTTAACATTGCCAAACGTTCAATACCTACACCCCAAGCAAAGCCTTTGTATTCTTTTGAATAACCTACATTTTCAAGAACATTAGGATCGACCATACCGCAACCAAGTATTTCAAGCCACGATCCATCATTCCATTTAACTAATACTTCAGCGGATGGTTCAGTAAAAGGAAAAAAATGAGGAATAAATTTTGTTTCAATATTTTCACCAAAAAACTCTTTAGTAAAATACTCAAGAGTGCCTTTTAAGTCTGTAAAACTAAGATTTTTATCAATAGCCAAGCCTTCTAATTGATGAAAAACTGGAGAATGAGTTGCATCTAATTGGTCAGATCTGAATACTCTACCAGGAGCAACTATATAAACAGGTGGATCATTTTGCTCCATATGTCTTATTTGTACAGTGCTTGTTTGAGTTCTTAAGAGTGTTTCCATATCAGAATTAAGATAAATTGTATCTGATTCGTATCTAGCTGGATGCCAGTCAGGAGTGTTTAGAGCATCAAAATTATGCCATGAAGTCTCTGCTTCAGGACCATAAGCTACTTCATATCCAATAGATGAGAATATATTTACAACTTCATCCATAACTGATGAGAGTATATGTTTGTATGATCCTTCATTACGATTCCAATCTATGGTTATATCAATAAATTCATCTTTCTCTTTTTTTTGAAAAGTATCTAATATAAATTGTTTTTTAGAGGATGCGATTTTTGATTCTATTTTTTTTGATAACTCTGTAAGTTTTTTTCCATATGTTTTCTTATCTTCATTTGATAAGGTAGGAAGTTTTTTTCGTTCTTCAGCTAGAAGTGAATCTTTACCTAAATAATCTTTAGAAATTTGATCATATTCATCTGGTAACGTGACTTCTGAAATTCTTAAATCTAAAGAAGCTAAAATCTTATCAAGATTTAACTCAGGCATCTAGATTCTTTTTTGCAACATCAACAAGTTTAGAAAAACCTTTAGGATCATTAACAGCTAAGTCTGCAAGAATTTTTCTGTCGACTTTAATTCCTTCCTTGGTTAGTCCATTAATGAACTTTGAATAAGTCAAACCGTTTTGTCTTGCTGCTGCATTAATTCTTGATATCCATAATTTTCTAAAATCAGCTTTTTTATCTTTACGATGGGTAAATGCATCAGCTCCTGCATGCATTACCTGTTCTTTTGCAGCTCTTAATCTTTTACTTCTTGCACCCGTATAACCCTTGGCATTTTTTAGAACTTTCTTTTTAGATTTTTTACTATGTACGGATCTTTTGATTCTAACCATGATTAACCTAACAACTTTCTAATTTTTCTACTATCTCCTTTAGAAGATTCAACATCTCTTTTTAAACGTGACCAAGTTCCTGATCCCTTTGCCAATTTATAATGAGATCTGTGAGAGCGTCTTCGCATATATTTGCCTGTCCCACTAACTCGAACTCTTTTCGACATTCCTTTGTGAGTTTTATGTTTCATTTTCTACCTCCAATTGGTGCTAAAACCATAGTTATTGATCTACCGTCAGGATTTGAAGTAGATTCTAATTCTGCGATATCAGACAACTCTTCTTTGTAGTTATCTAATACTTTTTGTCCAAATTCGGGATGTTCTGCTTCTCTACCTCTAAATCTCATTGTAAATTTAACCTTGTCACCAGTTTCTAAAAACTTCCTTGATTTTTGCAACTTAATTTTGAAATCATTTGTATCTATTTTGGGCTTTAACTGTATTTCCTTTACAGATATTTTGACCTGATTTTTTTTGGATTCTTTAGCTTTTTGAGCAAGTTCATATTTATATTTTCCATAATCCATCAATCTTGCAACAGGCGGTTTACTCTCTGGAGATACTTCTACTAAATCAAGTTCTAATTCATTTGCTATAATTAAAGCTTTTTTTAATTCTAGAACTCCAACTTGTACACCATCTGGTGCTATTACTCTAAGCTCCTTAGATTTTATAGCTTCATTAATCTTAAGTTCTGGTATGTTAATCCCCTTTCATAAAAAAAAACGGCACGAAGCCGTTTGTTTAACCTCACTATTATTCACAGTAGGTGGAACATTGTTCGCTTGATTGAATTATAACGTGAATACTAAATAAAATTAAGTAAAAAGATTATTTATAGCAAATGCAGCTTGAGATCCTTTATTGTTAGCGTCTTCTTTAGATCTATCATAGGCATCATTTACATCATGAACATTTAAAACACAATTTGCAATATATATATTTTTGTCAATCGTCAATTTTATTAAACCATCTATTACACCTTGTGAGATATATTCGTAGTGATCAGTACCACCTTTAATAATTGCACCTATTGCAACAAACTTATCATATTTATCTGTAAGGGAGTTAATTTTATGAACAATTTCCCATGCTCCAGTCACTTTATAAGTATCAATTGTAAATTTTGGATCTAAAGAATTAGTAAAACCATCAATCAATCCATTAGAAATATCTTCGTAATAATCAGAAATAACGACAGCAACACTACTCTTCATCGAAATCGTGACCCATCTTATCTTTTTTAGTCTCGAGATACTTAGAATTTTCAGGTGTTTGTTTGCCTATGAGTGGAGTTCTCTTTGTAATATTTAGACCGTATCCTTCTAAACCAGCTCTTTTAGAGGGATTGTTTGTTAATAGATTCATATTAGTTATCCCTAAATTTCTTAAAATTAATGCACCAGTACCATAATCACGCTGATCATTTTTGAAACCAAGTTTTAAATTTGCATCTACAGTATCTTCACCATCATCTTGAAGTGAGTAGGCTTTTATTTTATTTCCAAGACCAATACCTCTTCCTTCGTGACCTCTCATATAAAGTAAGACACCACTTTTATTATTAGATATAGCTTGCAGTGCACTTGAAAGTTGTGATCCACAATCACATTTTTTTGAAAAAAGTGTATCACCTGTTAAACATTCTGAGTGTACGCGAACCATGGTGTCTTCTCCTGACAAGTAATCGCCAAAAGTTAAAGCAATATGTTCAGTATTGTCTACATTATCTTTGAAAACATGGCCCATAAATTCACCGTAGTCTGTTGGTATTTTAGATTTTGAAACGAATTCAACTGGGTTCGAAGCATCAAGTCGGTATTGTATAAGATCTTTAATAGTACCTATTGGTATATTGTGAACTTCAGAAAATTTAATCAAATCCTCTAATCTAGCCATTGATCCATCTTCATTTATAATTTCGCATATAACTGCAACTTCTTTGTGATTTGAAATTGTACATAAATCAACAGCTGCTTCTGTATGACCTGCTCTCCTAAGGACACCTCCATCCATTGCTTGTAAAGGAAAGATATGACCTGGAACATTAAATGATTCACGCGTTGAATCGTCATTAGCTAATCCTTTAATAGTTTTAAATCTGTCTTCAGCAGAGATTCCAGTAGTAACACCATCCCCCTTCAAATCAACTGAATGAGTATATGGTGTTTGCATTTCGTTATTCACACCTTCCATTAATGGTAATTTCAATTTTTTAGCTACAGTAGAAGAAATTGGAGCACAAACTAAACCTTTACCATAAGTAATCATGAAATTTATATGGTCTGCAGTCAAGTACTTAGATGATATAACTAAGTCTCCTTCATTCTCGCGTTCTTCATCATCGACGAGAATTATCATTTCTCCTTTTGAAAAAAGGTCAATAATTTCTTTTATGTCACTTATCATAATTTAATTTTTCTAAATACTTTATTACAATATCGTACTCAACATTAACTGAGTTATTAATTTTTAAATGTTTCAAGTTGGTTCTTTTATAAGTTTCTTCAATGACAGCAACACTAAATTTATCTTTTGTTGGTTCTACTACCGTTAAAGATATTCCATTAATTGTAATAGATCCTTTATCTACAATATATTTTTCATCAGCATATTTAAAATAAAAATTCCATAACTCATTATCTAACTTAGTAACTTCATCCAACTCTATAACTCCATCAACGTGTCCTTGTACAATATGACCACTAAGAAGAGTGTTTACAGTTAGAGGCAACTCCATATTTACATATCCGCAGTGATCTTTATTAAGAGATGTTCTTGATATTGTCTCATCAGATATTTGAAATAGTAAGTTGTTGTCAATATATTCTCTTAGTGTTAAGCAACATCCATCTATTGATATACTTGTACCTTGTTCTAGATTATAAAAGTTATCGTCATCAGTTGAGATCAATAAATGATCTTCTTCAAGTGTTTTTACACTTCCTACAGATTTTACAATTCCAGTGAACATGTAAACTAATTATAAATGTGTAATGAATTATCTTTAAGTTGAATTTTCTTAATCTGATTCAAATCGTTCATCAAATATTCGATAATATGATTGTCAATGGATAATCCATCGATGATTATATTTTCTGATACAAATTTATAAAAATACTCGTATATTTGTGAAGAAATGAATAATTTATGTACATAATTTCCTCCTTCAACCAATAATGACTTTATATTTTGGTTATTCATATATAAGTCTAAATTCTCAAAAGTTAAGTCATTGATATTAACAACATTAGGCAACTTGTTATCAAAAGATGTTAGAAATAATTTTTCACTATGCTTTTTTGCATATTTCTCTATATCTTTGCGATCATTTCCCCAAAGAACATATTTATAAATATCAATATGGCTAAGCGAGCTTAGTCTTATGTTTAACTGTGGATTATCTGTTATAAGTGTATTTTTACCTATCAAAATAGCGTCGACAGTTGATCTAAGTAAATGGGTAAAATCAAGTGATTCAGAATTAGTAATATATTTTGATGATTCAGAGTAATCAAAAATTTTATTGTCTTTACTCGTAGCTATTTTCCCTATATAGGTAATAGAATTGTCACCATAATTTTTTTTGTCATAGTTTGGATTTACAAAATTGTTAACGCCTTCAATTAACGTAACATTTAAACCATTGTTCTTGAGTTTTTCAATACTTTTTCCAAAGGTTCTTTTATCAGAATCAATGTCACCTATTACTATGTTTTGAATTTCCGTTTTTAAAAGTTCATCAGCGCAGGAAGGTGATGAGTCTGTATGGTAACAAGGTTCTAAAGTTACATATAAAGTATCAGTAGATTCTATTGGGGTATTATTAATTATCTCAATTTCTGCATGATTAGTGCCTTTACCCTTATGATGCCCCATTGCTTTTACTTTATTATGTTTGTTTAAAAGTACGGCCCCTACTTTAGGATTAGGAAATGTTTCAGCTTTTAATGCTTCAATAACGGCTAGATGCATACTGTTTGGAAACTCTAAAAAGTGTAAAGGTTCAGCCAAAAATTGCTCCACCTTGAACAACTATATCTACTCCAATTTCCTTTAGTGAGTTTAAGTGGTTCTTTTGAATACCACCATCTGCAATTATTAATCCATCATATTTAGGATATAAAGCTTTGAAATTTTTAATTTTATCAATTAAATCTACTGATTGTCCTTGATTTGAAAATCCAGGATTAACGCCCAAAAATAAAACGGCCGAAGAATATTCTAGATATTCTTTGAATTTTGAATTATCGGTATTTGGCAATGTAGCTACACCAAGGTTTGTAAATTCATTACTTAAATTAATAAAGTCTTTAATAGGTGTTGATTCAAGATGTATTGATACTAAGTCTGCTCCGTGTGCAAAAGCTAATGGAGCAAGTTTTACATTATCTTCGACCATTAATTGTACGTCTACTTTGTAATCAGTTTGATTTTTAACTTCTTTTATATGACTAAATGACATCGAAATATTATTTGTGAAATGTCCATCAGTAATATCTACATGTATTTGGTCAAATTTAGATGAATGTTGTTGAATGCTCTGTAAGATATTTAATTGATCTGCTGCTTGAATACTTGCCGAAATGATCATTTAAGCCCTCTTAAATAGTCTTCAAATAACATTTTACTTTTACCTTCCGGAATTACACTTAGCGGGAATAATAATCCATCACTCAGTTCAATACTACTTCCTTGTTCAATTTCACTGTAGTTAAGAATTTTTAAATTTTTATTGTTATATTTTAAAAAAGCAGGTCCTAGAAAGTCGAAAGCTCTTATTTTTGTTTTAGCATTTTGAATAGTCAATTCTTGAATATTAAAGTCTTCTTTAAAAAATTTTCTTGTAGCAGAAACAATATTCTGCTGAACTTGTCCTTTTTTGTAAAAATCTATATTCAAAATATCAATTTGAAAAGAATCATAAATTTGTTGATAAACCTCTGTTGCATATTTGCCTTCTATATCTACTCTTTTTTGATAAATAATATCTCCAGTATCAACATTTTTATTTATTTTAAAAATTGTATAACCCGAAAATTTTTCTAAATTTAATAGAGCACTCTCAACTGGAGTAGGTCCTTTGTATTTTGGGAGCAAACTCAAATGTATATTAAATAGTGGTTTATTGTTAATAATAAAATTATTTGTAAAAATCTTTGCAAAACTAGCCACAATACCATACTCCATATCATCATAGATATTTTCCTCTTTATAGTAAGAATATTCAATATCATTTTGTTCACAGTAAATTTGAACTGGGTTTGGTGTGATTTTTCTACCTCGACCAGTTTTCTTTGGTTCAAGGGTTACAACTTTAACTTTGTTGTACAGTGTATAAATAGTATTTAGAAAATTTAAGCTTCGTTCATCTGAACCGAAAAAGTATTTATATTTTATCACCAGGAAACCCTTTAATTGAAATCTCCTTTAAAGCTTCTTTTCGTTGTTTTCGTGTCATAGATTTGAGAAGTAATTTTCCTTTCAAATGATCAAGTTCATGTTGCAACACTCGACCCATCAGTTCGTCACCTTCATATATTGTTTCATCACCATTTTCATTGAGACATTGAATTTTGGCGTATTCATGTCTTTCAATATCCCAATAATAACCTGGTAAAGATAGACATCCTTCCATAAAGACTATAGAACCTTCAGTTTTAACAAGTTTTGGATTTATAGCAACTTTAGGCCCATCTCCAGCATCAAATACAAATATATTTTTATTTATACCTATTTGAGGGGCAGCTAAACCAACCCCTGGAGCAGCATACATAATATCGATCATCTTTTTTGATAAATTAACAACATAATCATCTATATTGATTATATTTTCTGATTTACTTGTTAAAGATGGATGGCCGAAGACAACTATATCGTTCATTAAATATACCTTACTCTTGTTAATTCAATTTTATTAAGACTTTTAAATAGATTTATATAATTTATGTAATTTACATCTTTTGACAATTTAATTTGAACTTCATACTTAAAACCGTTTTCAGTTTTTATAGGACCAAGAACAAATTCATCACTATCTTCAAGTTTATGTTGTAATTCAAATTGAAACACTTTTAACAATTTGTTTGGTCCATATTTTAATCTTGTATCTAACTCCTTATTTGCCCATTTAGTTAAAGATAAGCTATTTAAAGAGCTTTCTATATTCAATTTTTTATTATTGAATATAATGATTTTTAAATTGTTTTTATTACAAAAGTTTAATGTTCTTAGAAGTGATATTAATTTGTATGAATTAAGAAGACCTTTCGAAGATATAGTTGGATTATTTATAATAACTGTATTTACTTCTTTATTATTTATATCATCATGTTGTGAAAAATTTTTACTTTCTGCAAATGTTTCTTTTGAGTAAACTTTAAAAACTTTATTTGGATATTTATGATTAAGTAACTCTAAATTATCTTTTAAATTATTTGAAAAATAATATTCAATACCATAATCTATCTCCTCAATATTAAATTTATAAAAATCATTAAATTCCAAATTGGGAAATTCATTTATATAAATAAACTTACCTCCAAATATATGGTTTTTAAGATAAGATGACTCAACAATGTTTAGATTATTTAATTTTGGTAATTTATAAGCGGGAGAATTACTGTCATAAAAAAAATAATTAGTATGATCGTTTAATATTACTTTTTCAAAATTATTAGAAAGAATTATTATATTTCTGTATTTTTTGTTGTTTAATACATTGATAAGTTCATCTTTTCCTCCAAATTTTTGATAAAAGTCAATCTTTAGTTTATTTTTCAAATTTTTTGATAATTCATTTGCTTGTTTAATTGAAGATACAAAAAAAACATTATCATTTACAAACTTAAAATTATTAAATTCTTGAAAATTTATATTTGAAACCGAATTTGTTTTTAAAATATTTTGTTTTCTTAAAATATCTAAATCGATTATGTTATGTAATAATATTCCACAATTAAGTCTGTTAGAGAGTGCTATATATTTGCAATACAGATCTTGTTCAATGTTAAGAGTACTATTTGATACTTTTAAAATATTTTTTGAATTTTTTATTTCAGTTTTTGATTTTAAATTAACAACTAATGCGTCAACAATCTTATTTCTAAATTCAACTTTCACGAAGTTGCCAATACTTAATTTTGACTGAAACTTATGAGGAATAGAATAAGTAAATTGGTTGTAACCGTATGTATTATTTGAAATTACTTCTACATCAGCAAACATTGCTAAAGTAATACATCTAATAACTCATACGCTATATCTGATTTTGACTTCTCATTCGATTCGTATATAAGTTCTTTCTTATTAATAATTTTTATTTTATTAAGATCACTTCCAAAGTTATTTTTTAATATGTTGTTTATTACTAGGTAATCGCAATTTTTACTTTTAATTTTGTCAAAATTAAGATCATCATTAACCTGAGCTGAAAATGCAACAGTGACGATATTTTCATTTGTTTCTTTAATTGTCTTCACTAAATCAATATTCGGTGTTAGATTAAGCTGAATGTTCCCTGAATCTCTACTTATCTTTCCATTCTCTTTATTTGTTGTGAAATCTGAAACTGCTGCTGTCATAAACAAATATTTACAATTATCTATGTTTTCATTTATTTTTGTAAGTAATTCTGAAGATGACGTAAAGGCTACATTCTGAATGCCTGGTATTGGTAATATCTGACTTGAATGAATATATATAGTTTCATAACCACGAGATGAAAGTTCAATTGCTATTGCCCTCCCCTGTTTACCTGATGATTTATTTGTTATTACTTTAACATCATCAATAGCTTCTATAGTAGGTCCAGATGTCACTATTACCTTTCCCAATGTTTTTTCAATATTGTTTTTTAAATCAAGAGGTTCAATTAATCTACCGTAACCTCTATCACCAATATCTAAATCTCCATATCTTGCACCTACTATAAAATTCTCATGTGACAGTTTTTTTAGATTGTTTTGTGTTGTGTTGTTTAAATACATTTCTTCATGCATCGCAGGACAAATATACATTCCAGATCCAAACATGAGTGTTGTCGAAGTTAACAAATCATCTGCAATACCATTTGCCATTTTGGCGATAACGTTAGCAGTAGCTGGGTAAATCAAGAAAATATCAGCCCATCTTGCTAATTCTATATGTGGAGTCCCTTTTAAATCACCCCAATCACTTAAGACTTGATTATTATTTTTAAATTCATCGCTTAGAAATTGTATGGCATTGTATGTAGATATTACTTTAAAATTATATAGGCTTCCGTACTGCTTTATAAATAATTCAGCTTTAGAACAAGCAATACTACCTGTTACAGCAAGTAGTATATTTTTTTTCATTAATTTTCTTCGGAAACTTCTACTTTCCCTGCTGCAATTTCTTCAAATGCTACTGTTAGAGGTTTCCTACTTAAACTTTGAACTTGTGGAGGTGTATATGCACCAATACCTTCACCGAGTTGATTAAAATAGGAATTTATATCTCTCGCTCTCCTAGATGCAGTAATAACAAGGGCAAACCTTCCTGGTGTTTCTTTTAGTAATTCTTCAATAGGTGGTTTAATCATTGTTCCTCCAGCTTACATATTATATCAATTATATTATTAACTGCAGTATTTAAATCTTGGTTCTCAATATAGTAATCGTATTCACCACTGTGTTCTCTTTGAGAATTTGCAAGAATCATTCTTTTATCTATAAAATCTTTATCGTGGCCTCTAGAAACTAATCTGTTTATTAATTCATCATCATTTATATCAATAAATATACCTATATAATCACTATTAGATTTTAGTAATTTTGTGGCACCATTAACTTCTAGATCTAATATAACAATCCCATCTTTATTAATTTCAGATTTTGGTGTACCGTAAAAATAACCCCCATATTCCTCATATTCGAGCATATGGTTTTTATTGATTAGATCATTAAATTGTTGATCGGTAATAAAATAGTAATCTTGACCTTCTGTTTCATTGTCTCTTTTCGGTCTTGTTGTATAAGAAGTTGAAAAATGAAAGTCAATATGATTCGAGAGCTCGTTAATTATCGTATTTTTTCCTACTCCAGATGGACCAGTAATAATAAATATCATATATTCTCTATAAAATTTACTATATCTTCAATATTTGAAATATTCAATTCCATGATTCGTGTTTGTTCGTCTAAATTTATAGTTGAAAGAAATCTAGCAAACGAGACTTTTCCAACGTTGCCATTGTAAGTTATAAATTTATGGATTCTTATTGATTGTAAATTAATATCCTTAGATGCATTTATAAGTTTATTTTGAAGTTCTATATCGTTTTTGTCAAAGGAATCTATGAAAGATTTTCTATAATTTTTAATATCTAAGATATTAGAAAGATATTTATCATTCATAGTTGTCCAATATTGCATTAACAAATTTTGCACCATCCGACGAGGAGTTCTTATCGACTAATTTAACCCATTCGGATATTACTACTTTTCTGGGAGTTAATTTCATTTTTAACTCAGCTATACCGAGCATTAATGCTGTTTTTTCAGGTTTTGCAATTCTTTCAAATGACCAATTTTGAGATAATTGATCTATCTTTAACACAATTTGATCGACATTCTCATTTAAGAAAGTTATTAATTGTTGTGCTCTTAGTAGTTGATTTTCTGATAAATCATTTTCAACAAGAAGTATATTGTCTGTATAGCTATCAGTGGAAAAAAGCGAATTAAATGTATAATATCTAAAATCGTGTTTCATACTCTTGTAACATAACTAATTGTTTTGGTATCAATTTTTATAACATCTTTTTCTTCTATAAACATAGGCACCTGAATTGTAAGACCTGTTTCACAGGTGACTTCCTTGTTGTTGGAATTTACTGAATCACCTTTTACAGCCGGCTCTGATTGCGTTACTAATAAATTAATAGTTGCTGGTAGTTGCATATCTATTGGCTTATCCATATACATTGATAGAGTAACTTCTTGATTGGGCTTTAATAATAATTCTTTTTCATTTAGTTGATTTTTAGTTAATTCTATTTGCTCATAGCTGTCAGCATTCATAAAAAAATATTTATCAGCGTCATTGTATAAATATTGAAATGTTTGTTTATCAATAAATGCTTGTTCAACATCTTCATCTGCTCTAAAGGTTTTATCTAATACGCCTCCATTAGTTAAATTTTTAAGTTTAGTTTTTACAAATGCTTTACCTTTACCAGGTTTCACATGTTTATATTCAATGATCTGGTACAGAATTCCATCAACCAATATTGACTGCCCAGGCCGTATATCGTTTGTAGAGACCATTAAGGTATCACTCCTTCATCTTTAGCTTTATTCTTAAGATTAATAAATTCCTCATAATTATCTGTAAAAGTCATTTTTCCATTTGTATCTGTTAATAAGTAATAAATAAATGAATTCTCAGGTGTATTAAAAATAGCTTCCATAGATTTTTGACCAAACCCTGATATAGGTGTTGGAGGAAGTGATGTATATTTGTATGTGTTATATGGACTATCTATTTGCAAATCTACTAAAAGAACTTGAGATTTTCTTTTTTGTAATGAGTAAAGTACAGTTGCATCAATTTGTAACAGCATATTATCATTCAGTCTATTTCTAATTACAGATGACACTAATGGTCTATCTTCATCTAATTTTGCTTCAGCTTCAATTAAACTTGCTACGGTAAAAAATTTACTTGGAGAGGTTATCCATATTGGGACTGTATTATTCGAAAGTAATTCGTTATACCTTATTTCTAACTCATTCACGAGAATTTGTAAAATATCTTCACCATTTGCATCGATATCTATTTGGTATGTGTTTGGAAATAATAAACCTTCCCAATTCTGTAAAATAGAAAAATCACCATCAGGCAAATAAATACTTTCTACATTTCCGGAAATTAAGGAATTTTCAAGTTGATTTATATCAAACCCTGTTTGAGCTGAGATAGTTTCTAATGTTTCTGATAACCATAAACCTTCTGGAATCGTTATTGTGTAAGTTTTTAATGGTGGACCTTTTAAAAGGACTGAAGTAAGTTCATCGAAACTTAAATTGTTTGGTATTTCATATGATCCTGATCTTAATTTGTCAGTAAGATTTTCGTTACGCAAATACAGTTCAAATGCAAGTTTAGAAGTTATCACCCCAGTTGAATCTAATATTGATGATATTTCGGAAGCCGAACTTCCTTGCGGTATGTTTACATTGACTATTTTTAAATTTTGTATATTCTGATTGTTCTCTATTGAATTTATTTCAACGTTATCCGCTATAGAATTTGTGAAATTGTAAGTTAATAATAAAAAAAAGGAAACAAGAAATAGTTGTATTAAAGTCCTATTTTTAAATATAACTTTAATCATTATTTTTAATATAAGTTTCTAATATTTCTAGTGCGGACAAATCATCTATCCTATCATTTTTAGTATTTTTGATTAATTCAGAGGTAAATCTTTCATCTATTTTTGAAATAGGTAAATTATATTTTATCAATTCTTCTTTAATAAATTTGTCAACATTTTTAGTCATTCTATTTTCAGATAGATTCATGCCTAATGGATAACCAATAATAAATTTATTTATATCATAAGAATCGACGTATATAGATATCTTGTTTCCAATATTATCTTTTTTAATGTCTACGACTTCTATTGGTATAGGTATTTGCGTTTTAATGGTCCTTACTGCAAACCCCATATATCGCTCACCGTAATCTATTGATAATAAATTATTCACGTTTAAAGTAATTTAGTTATAGATTTTATTGCAACATCAATTGCTTTAGATGTTTCATATTTGCCAGGTCCACCACCTATTGATAAATTCGGATCCTTCGATGCACCTCCGCCATACAATGATGATAGGTCATTAGTTATTATTGAAATATCAAGATCAACACTTGGTTTAGTTGAACCAACGATTGTTGTTTTACCAGATATATTTGAAAATAATATGCAAATATCGACATCAAAATTATTAACCATATTGGAAGCAACTTCTTTTGACTCATTGGTATTTTCTAAAGAGATTGTTTCAATGATTACATTGTATTTGCCTATCTTTGAAGATTTAGTAGAGTAATCCTGTGTTAACTTTATTAACTCATCCTTTCTAAAATTAGATATTTTTAATTTATATTCTTCAAGTGTTTCAAGATTTTGTTTTAATTTTGTTGATACATCACTTGCTTGTACTTTAAGAATATCAGCAACTTCTTGATAGGATTTATAAGCAGAATTTAAAAAATCATAAGCATCTGATCCAGACAACATTTCTACTCGTCTTAAGTTAGAACCAATTGAAGATTCTTGAGTTAATACAACTAGTCCAACGTCATGTGAATTTTTAACATGGGTACCACCACACAATTCTTTTGAAAATGTTCCAATATTAACTACCCTCACATCGTCATCATATTTATCGCCAAAAAATGCTAGAGCACCTTCATCTTTAGCTTTATCAATATTCATAATATTTGTATTAACTTCAAGATCATCAAAAATTACTTTGTTGGCTGTTTCGAAAATTGTTGACAACTCTTCATCAGAAACTTTCTGAGTATGGCTAAAATCAAATCTAAATCTACCAGGCGCAACGTTAGAACCAGCTTGTGCCACATGATCCCCTAAGATATTTCTTAATGCAGAATGAACAATATGTGCTGCACTATGACTTTTAGATACCGCATTTCTAAAAGAATCATCTACTATTAATTGAACTTCATCACCTATATTTACATTATTTATATCAACAACTAAGCCTGTTGCTCCATTTTCACTCTGAACAACTTTTTCAACAAAATATTCCTTTTCGTCGATTTTTATTTTTCCCTCATCAGAAATTTGTCCACCTGCTTCGAAATAGAATGGATTTATTTTGGTAAATATTATAGATTTATTTTTTAGAGGTTCTACATGATATATCTCAGATACGGTATCTATTGTTTCATATCCACAGAAATCATTGGTATCTATATCTAATTTCATATTTTGATTTATTTTAGTAGAGGAACCTTTAGATTTAATCTTATGATTTTCGAAATATTGTTGAAATTCTTCTTCATTTAGAGTTATTTTGTTCTCAAGAGCAATTTCTTGAGTTAATTCAAAAGGAAAACCGTAAGTTTCAAATAGATAGAAAGCTTGTTTTGCAGATAGTTCACCTGTTTCAAGAATTGTATTAATTTCTTGGATTCCTTTATCTAATGTTTTGCCAAATAAATCCTCTTCAGTTTTAAATAATTTTGTTATTTTTTCAATATTATTATCAAGTTCAGGATAAGGTTCGCTGTACAATTTTGTCACTTCTTTGATAAGAAAATCGAGTGACGATGGTTCCTCAGTTAATTTATTGTAAGCTCTTAAAGCTCTTCTAATAAGTCTTCTTAAGATATAACCTCTACCTTCGTTAGTAGGAACTACACCATCACTAAGCATAAAAGTGGATGCTTTTATATGGTCTAAAATGATTTTTTCATATTTAGCATTTGAGTTTTTTATTTTTTTTGATAGTTCTTTATGTATTGAACTAAATAAATCTGTTTCAAACAAAGATTCTTTTTCTTGCATAATCATTGCTATTCTCTCTAAACCCATACCAGTATCTATGTTTTTACTTGGTAATGTACCTACTACTTCAAAAGGTTTATCTTGTATAGATTCCATAAATACAAGATTCCATATCTCAACAAATCGATCTTCTCCCCCTCCAATTGGTCCCCCATCTGGTCCATATTTTGATCCTCTGTCAATAAAAATTTCTGAACAAGGACCACAGGGTCCAGGGATATTCATATGCCAGAAGTTATCTTTATCGCCATACTGTATTCTTTCTTCCGGAACGCCTATTTCATCGCGCCAAATATCGAAAGATTCTTTATCATCCTTATAAACTGTGAACCATAATCTTTCTGGATTAATTAATAAAACTTCTGTTATAAATTCATACGAGTAACGTATTGCTTCTTTTTTAAAATACTTTCCAACACTAAAATTTCCTAACATTTCAAAAAATGAAAGATGTCTGTCAGTATCTCCAATAATATCAATGTCAATTGTTCTTATACATTTTTGTGAAGAAGCCATATTTGGATTATCAGGGACTTTATTTCCAGAGAAATAATCTTTTAGGGGTACCATTCCTGCAGCTGTGAATAACAAAGTATTGTCGTGAGGAATTAAAGAAGCAGACTTGATAACGTCATGATTTTTAGATTCAAAAAAATTTAAAAACTCTGTTCTTATTTGGTTACTATTCATCTTTGTTAATGTACTTTAAATTATATTCTTCTAATATATTTTCACTTATATATGAAGGCGCATCAGTAAGTGGATCTAGTCCAGATTGTGTTTTAGGAAATGGTATTACATCTCTTATAGAATCTTGATTATATACTTCAGCTATCAATCTATCTATGCCTATAGCAAATCCTGCATGTTGTGGTGTTCCATATGAAAGTGCTTCTATAAACCAACCGAACCTATCTTGAATTTCATCATTACTTAGACCCCATTTTTCTAAAACAATACGTTGTAAATCTGGATTACTTATTCTTTGGGAACCTGATCCAAGCTCAACCCCATTAAGAACTAAATCGTAATGTAAGGCTGTCGAAAGTTCTGGATTATCAATAAAATCGTCTTCATTTGTTGGAGCTGTAAATGGATGATGAGATGGTTGTAAATTACCATTTTCGACTTCAAAATATGGGAAATTATCAATCCAGCAAAAAGTAAACTGTTCTTCGGTAGTAGGTTTGAAAATATATCTTCTTATATGATCAAGAAATGGTGCTATTTTCATCTCTTGTCCAGCCTGAAAAAGAAATACTCCATTCCCTTGACTTATCAGAAATTCTTTTTCTGATTCTGAAATTAATTTAGATAAAGGACCTGATATATCCTTATTTTCAACTTTAAACCAGCCCAGACCATTTGAACCTAATTCTTTCAATTCTTGATCTAACTGGTCAATTATTTTTCGAGTAAGCGAATCATCAGTTTTTAAAAATCTGATTACACCTTCTTTATTTAAAATATCACTCAAAAAATTAATTTCAGTTGCTTTAAAAACTTCAGTGCAATCACTTATCGTTTCTTTAATTCTTAAATCAGGTTTGTCAGTTCCATACAAAGATATAGCTTCAGAAAAAGTCATATTTTTAAATGCAGAGTCTATTTTTATATCGTATGCATCTTTAAAGACAAATTTAACGATAGCTTCAATATTTGTTTTAACTATTTCAGGATTAGCATTCGAAAATTCTACATCCAGTTGAGTGAATTCAGGTTGTCTATCTTTTCTTGAGTCTTCATCTCTGTAGCACTTTGCAATTTGGTAATAATTTGGAAATCCAGCCATCATGAATAGTTGTTTATACATCTGAGGTGATTGTGGTAAGGCATAAAAAGTACTGCTGTTTTTACGCGAAGGTACTAAAAAATCTTTAGCACCTTCGGGAGTTGACTTAATAAGAGTAGGTGTATCTATCTCTAATACATCCATTTTGTCCATAATCTTTCTTATAGATTTAAAAGTATTAGATCTGCCGACTATGTTTGATTTCATAGATTGTCTTCTCAAATCAAGATATCTATATTTCAATCTTATACTTTCGTCAGTATCAATATTGTTATCTATTTGAAATGGCAGAGTCTTACTTTTATTTATAATATTTATTTCAGAAGCATGAATCTCATACATGCCTAATTGAGTATTTTTATTTACTAGTTCTTTATCTCGCTCTTTAAAAACACCTGATACAGAAATGTAATATTCATTCTTTATATCAGAAGGCATATTGTTGGTTTGCTCGTAAACAATTTGTATAGAAGAATAAAAATCACGAAGATCAATAAAAGTGAGTCCACCATGATCTCTTATAGATGAAACCCAACCATTAACATTTTGAACTTCGGCATTGCTTTTTGCATTTACTAATTCGTTAATGTTCAAATTAATTCCTTTAATTTATTAATGTCGAATGGTATAACTTTATTGCTGCTGATAATCTTAATAGTTTTTTCAGAACAATTAATTACTAATGTTGCATTATTCTTTATAGCTTCTTTGTACTGAGTATTTTCCTTACTGAATCTTATGGGTACTTCATAAGGTATATGGTTTTTATCTAATTCATCAGAAATGTTATTCATTTCTTCTTCATCTTGAGATATTAAAAATATTTTTTCTTTATGATTATCAAGTTGAAGTTGGTTTATTATACGGTCTACTCCGAAAGCGACACCCACACCTTGAGATTGACCTATGTTAAGTATTTGTGATAATTTATCATATCTACCACCACCGCCAATAACTACACCATCGGTTACAAATTCAAAAGTTAAATCATTGTAATAATCTAAACCCCTAACTAACTTATGATCTTCGGAGTAAGGAATATTAATATTATTTAGCATATTCTTTATATCTTCGTATTTCTGTATTGTTTCATCTTCTAGGTAATTTGTTATAAGTGGGGCCAGATCAATAATCTGTAAGTCCTCTTGTACATTTGAATCTAATATTCTTAATGTATTTAATTCAATCTTTTCTGCACTTTCTTTAGACAAATCTTTTTTGTTTTTATCAAAATACTTTTTTAAAACACTTACATACTCTTTTCTTTCATCCACACTACCTATTGTGTTAATTTTTAATTTAAAATTTAATTCAAGTGAATTAAGAAATCTAAATGAAGATTTAATTAATTGAACGTCAGAATAATTATCTAATGTTCCAATTAGTTCAGCCCCCGCTTGATGAAATTCTCTGTATCTATTTTTTTGTGGATTTTCATATCTATACATTTTTCCAAAATAACTGTATTTATTTGATTGATCTTTATGAAATTCGTTATGATATCTTACTACGCTAGCTGTTCCTTCTGGTCTCAATACAAGACTTCGTCCAGCTTTATCTTCAAATTCATACATTTGCTTAGTAACTATCTCGGAATTTTCACCTATAGATTTTGTAAATAAATCTTTGTGTTCAATGTTTGGCAATTCAACAAATTTGTAACCATAACTTGCATAACAGTTTAAAAATTTATCTTTTATATGTAAATAATTATCTATATCTTTACCGTATAGATTTCTTGTTCCCTTAACTTGGTCTATCATTTTAAATACTCTCTAATAAATGGGTTGTTATTCTTAATATTAATTACAGTATCATCATCTCCATGACCAGGAAATAATTGAAAATCATCTTGAAAAAGAGTGAAAACATTGTTTATAGAGTCAATCATTTCATTATTATCCCCTGAATACAAATCTGTTCTTCCAATACTATCTTTAAATATAAAATCTCCTGTAAAAACTACACCTAAATCCTTAAATTCAAATGATACACTACCTTTGGTATGTCCAGGGTTTATATAGACATTTAAAAAATCATATTCATGATCTAAAACGTTATGTAAATTACCTTCATATTTGTTTACAGATACCTTATCTCCAAGAAAATCTCCAATTTGCTCACTTGGATTTCTTGCTAAATGTTCGTCCTCAAGATTGATATAGGCCTTTGAATCAAAAGAAGATAGTCCTATTGCATGATCCCAGTGACCATGTGTTATAAATGCACCTCCAATAGTTAAATTATGTGTATTTATGTAATCAATTACTTCATCAATATTTGGTGGTAAATCTATTAAAAATACAATTTCATTATCAAAAGGGCTTATTAGATAACAGTTTGATGTTGCAAAGCTTGTAAATTTTTTTATATCAGTCATTTTCTTCCTGGATAGATTCTTGTTGCTTCAAAAACATTCTCAATATCTTTAGCATCATTTAATATTGCATCTAATTGAGTAACATCGCTAACTTCAATCTGAAATATCAAACTAACAATTCTTTTACTACTTGTAACAGATTTAGCTACCAATATATTTCCTCCATTATCAGAAATTGCAATAGTCGCATCTCTGAGTAAGTAAGGTCTGTCAATAGCTTCTATTTCAAGCCAAACAATAGTTCCAGTATTAGGTTCAAACCCCCAACTTACATCTAAAATTCTTTCCCCTTTATTTGGATCAATTTTTATATTCAAACAATCAGAACGATGAATTGCAATACCATTTGATATAGTTATAAATCCTAAAATATCGTCACCAGGTACTGGTACGCAGCATTTTGCCATTCTGACTTGTATGTCATCATATCCTTCAACAATAATTAAATCTGATTTACTATCACTCTTAATTTCAGGTGAATATAAATCGTCATCAACAGATATTTCATTTGGAAATACTATTTTACGTATCTTGTTACCAACTATATTTATACCTGTATTTCCATTTCCAAGACTTTGATACAAAGTTTCGATATTAGGAAGCTTCATGTCTAATAACAATTCATTTAATATTTGGTCTTTTGAATTTACTTCCAAAACATCATTATTCTCATCTAACCAGGTATTTAGTACTGTTTTACCCTTTTGGATGTCTTCATTTTTAAGTTGCTTTTGATACCATTGTTTTATTTTGGATCTAGCTCTTGTAGTTTTTACTATGTTTAACCAATCTCTACTTGGCCCTTTGTTCTTATCCTTGCTTGTAAGTATTTCTACTGTATCCCCAGATTTTAGTTCATTACTTAAATTTACTAATTTTCCATTTACTTTCGCACCAATCAGTTTCTCACCTACCTGTGTATGAATGGCAAAGGCAAAATCAACTGGTGTTGAACCTTGTGGTAATGATAAGACATCGCCTTCAGGTGTAAGACAAAATACTTCATTTTCATACAAATCTAATTTCATATGCTGTAAAAATTCATTAGGATCAGGATATTCTGATGACATCTCTGTAAGCTCATTAGTCCATTTAGTTAGATCGTTAGAAGGTTTCTCCTTGTATTTCCAATGTGCTGCCACTCCAAATTCTGCTCTGTAATGCATATCATGAGTTCTGATTTGAATTTCCATTTTATTACCATCAGATGTAATAACTGTTGTATGAAGGCTTTGATACAAATTAAATTTAGGCATTGAAATAAAATCTTTAAATCGACCTAGAACAGGTTGAAAATTTGCATGTATTAATCCAAGTATCGTATAACAATTTTTTACATCATCAGTAATAATTCTTATTCCAACTAAATCATTAATTTCATTAAACGTTAATCCATTATTAACTATTTTTTTGTATATTGAATAATTATGTTTTGGTCTGCCGTAAGCTTCTGCAGAAATTGAGTTATCTGATAACAATGACTTAATTATATTTAAAGATTCTTCAAGTTGATTTTCTCTATCTGGCCTTGCTTGAGTTATTTGTTCTTGAATTTCATTATTTTGTTTATCAAAAAGAATCTTGAAGGAAGTATCTTCTAATTTATGTTTAATTGATTGCAATCCTAATCTATGTGCCAATGGTGCGTAAACGTAAAGTGTTTCATTAGCGATTTTCTCTTGTTTCCAATCAGTATGATATTGTATTGTTTCAATATTGTGAAGTCTGTCTGCTAATTTGAGAATTAAGACTCTAATGTCTTTTGACATAGCAATAACCATTTTTCTTATTGCATCTGCTTTAGCTTCTTCCTTTGAATTGTAATTTATCTTATCTAGTTTCGTTACACCATCAACGATATCAGCAACTTCTTTGCCAAAGTCTTTTTTGATATCAGAATAAGTTACATCAGTATCTTCTATCAAATCGTGCAAAAATGCGGCTATGATTGTTTCTTTATCAAGATTCAATTCAGCGAGATATAATGCAACTTGTAGTGGATGAGTAATGTAGTCTTCACCTGATTTTCTTTTTTGGTTTTTATGCCCATTAGCCGCAAACTTATATGCATCATTTAAAAGCTTATGAGAAGATTTTGGATAGTTTTCTAAAATACTATTAAATAGTTCATCAGCTGTTTTCACAGGACTTTTAGTCGACATATATTAATGGTACTAAATTTCTTAAGTTTTAATTATCTTTGATAAAAATGGTACAGTAACAAATATAGAACTGTATGTACCAGATAATATCCCAATTAATAAAGGAATAGCAAAATCAGATAAGTTTCCTTCAATACCTAAATAATTACCTATAAGAATTATTGAAATAATCGGAATAGCTGATGTAAAAGAAGTATTAATACTTCTCATTAACACTTCATTAAAAGTTTTGTTTAGTATTTCACTAGTAAGCGTATCTCTCTTAAATGATTTTTGAGAATCCTTTAATTTATCAAATAAAATAACAGTGTCGTATAAGGAATATCCCAATATTGTTAATAAAGCAATTATTGTTGATGGCGTTATCTCGAGTCCTAAAATTACATATACAGAAAAGGTTAATAAAAGATCATGCATTAATGCCGTTAGTGCAATCAATGAAAATCTATATTCATATCTGAATGATATAAGTAGTGCAATTATGGATATAAATATTACAAGTGCTCTAATACCCTTATTTGTTATTTCTTCACCGAAAGTAGGACCGACTCTTTGAAACTCTATTTCATTTTTTTCTACGCTGAATTTGACTGATAAATAATTTAACAATTCAGTTTCACGTTCCTGCGTAGACTCAACAGCTCTAAATATGATTGTATTTGAATTGTCGAATGTTTGATATCTAGAAACTGGGAGTATTGTATTGTTTAATACATCATCTACATCATTATCTGTATATTCAGTATCAAGTTGATATGTTGTTCCACCCGTAAAATCTACTGAAAGATTTAAATTCAAGAAACCAAATATTGATCCAATCAAAACAGCAGAAAAAATTATAAATTCAATAATAAATATTTTATAAAATCGACTACCAATATTATGAAAATCAATATTTGTATTACCTAAAAATAATCTCTTAAACATTTTCAATATCTTTCTTTGTTAAAGGAAAATAACTACGAGGGTTATCAGTTATATTTCCAAACAGTGGAACAGCGTTCCTAATGAAAATTCTTGTATAAAAGAGATCGAATACTGTTGCAAGACCTAAAGTTAAAGCAAATCCTCTAATGGGTCCGATTGCAAGTATATATAAAATAACTGAAGCAATGATTGATACAAAGTCAGCTACTAATATAGTATTCCATGCTTCAGTAACAGCTTTTTCTGCTGCAAAGTTAAATGATCTACCTACTTTAAGTTCGTCTTTTAATTTTTCAAATATAACGATATAAGAATCTGCCGTTAATCCTATAGAAACTATTACACCAGCTATACCAGCCAAAGTTAACGTATATCCTTGATACTCACCTAATAATGCAATAATGGAATAAAAGAGAGCACCGAATGAACCTAATCCAAGTATTGCAGTAACTCCTGACAATCTGTAATAAAACAATAAAAATAGACTGACAATAATAAGACCTACAAATCCAGCCTGTAATCCAAGTGCTAATGTATTCTCACCTAAAGTCGCAGAAACTTTCTGTATTGAAGATCTCTCAAAAGCTACAGGTAGAGCTCCATATCTTAAAATAACTGCTAAATTGTTTGCAGATTCACCTTGATCAGAATTTCCCATTGATATCGCAGCAGTTCCACCTGTTATTCCTATTTCTGGATTTACATCCATTGCTATACCAGGTGCAGAGATAACTTGACCATCTAAAACAATAGCTAAGCGTCTTTGTTCCCCCATTAATTTTGCCAATTTTTTTGTTAAGTCAGTAAATTTCTGTTCCGAAGTGTCTTTTAAAACTAATTGAACTATCCATTCATTTTGAGGATAAACAGCTAAAGCGTCATCTATATCATTACCTGTCAATTCAGCAGGACCTAAATGATAAATTATTGGAAATCCGTCAGACAGTGAAAGTAAATAAGAGTCCGTGTCGGGATTGTCATCTAATGTTAAACCAGTTAATTGATCAACACCATCTGGTGCTGTAACAATTGGATTATCTGGGTCATCTTCATTTGGAGTAATTGTCAAAGCTGGAGAATAACCTAAATTCAATGAGGAATTAAGTACAGGTCTAAATGTGAGAAGCCCCGTAGTTCCAACAGCTTCAATTGCTTTTTCCTGATCTGTTAGACCTGGTAATTGAACTAAAACTGAATTTTCTCCACTAATTGAAATTTCAGGTTCTTGTACTTCACCAAAAGCAGAAATTCTTGTTCTCATAATTTCTACTGCTTGTTCAATCAATTCAGGATCTGTTCCCTCTTCAGCAGTTAGAATCACTGATACACCACCTTGCAAATCCAAACCAAGTTTTGGTTGAATATTATTTAGATATACAAAAATAAATAATCCAACGGAAAGTATGGGTAAGAATATCAGTTTTAGAAAAGATTTCATTTTATTTAAAAGATATATTTGACTTTAAAATCTCAATCTCTCCTTTTTTGACAACTAAAGTAACTTTTTCTTCTTTTATATTTACAACACGTCCAAAAATACCAGAATCCGTTATTACATTGTCACCAATTTTTAAATTCTCAACATATTCTTTATGTTTTTTTTGTCTCCTTCTTTGAGGAATATACAAAATAACGTAAAAGATAATAAATACAGTAATTAGAGGAAGCAAAGTTATGATTTCATTCATTTAAAAGTTTTTCCTTATAATTATCAAAATCTGAGTTTAATATACTTTCTCTCACTTCGTTAATGATATTTTGTGTCTGATATATGTTGTGTATTGTTAGAAATTGCCATGATGAAGTAGGCTCATTAATTAACAAGTGTCTTAAATAAGATGTTGAAAAATTTAAACACGTATTGCAATTGCAATCTTGAACTAACGGTTCTTTAATATTTTTATATTTACTGTTCTTTAAATTAAAAAACTTTGCTCTATTAATAATTTTTCCATGCCGTGCAATTCTTGCCGGCCAAACACAATCAAATATGTCAACTCCTAACTCAATCAAATTAATTAGACTTTTTACATCTCCAACACCCATAACGTATCGTAATTTATCGACAGGTAGTAAGTCTGTAGTAAATGAAACAATCTCATTTCTCTCTTTTTCAGTTTCACCAATAGCTAGTCCACCAATTGCATAACCATTAAAGTTGTTCTCTAACATATTATTTGTAGAAATTTCTCTTAAGTCTTTATATTTGCCACCTTGAATGATTCCAAATAATGATTGATTTTTATTGTTGTGAATGTCACGTGCTTTTTTGGCCCAAATATTTGTATTGATTATTGCTTGTTTTTGCATATCTTTTGGAGCATTAATATCTATTAATTGATCAAGTATCATTGCAATATTACTATTCAAAGTTTCTTGTATTTGAATTGATAATTCAGGAGTCATTAAAAATTTTGTTCCATCATATATATTCTTAAATAAAATACCGTTATCTGTTTGAGAGTTTGGAATGGACCAACCTTGAAATCCTCCTGAATCAGTTAATATTAATTGATCCCAATTAATGTATTCATGCAATCCTCCAAAATCCTTGATGATGTCTAAACCAGGTCTTAAATAAAGATGATATGTATTTCCTAGGATAATTTTTGTATCTGAAAGTTGTTCTAAGTTAACTGATTTAATTGAACCTCTTGTAGCAACAGGCATAAAAATGGGAGTATTAAATTCATGTTTGTTTATTTTTACTTTATTTACTCTTGCTTTACCATCTACTGCAAGTAATTCTAAATTGATGTTATTCATTTATATTTAAATAATACAGCATCACCGAAGCTTAAAAATTTTAATCCTTGATCAATTGCATATTTATACAATTCTTTCCAGTTATCTCCATATACATTTTGAACAATTGAAAGAAGTGAACTCATTGGAGCGTGAAAATTCGTAATTAAGTGTGTAGGTAAATTTATTTTTGTATCAGGCAAAATAAAAAGATCTGTATTGCCAACTAGATTTTCTGTATTGTATGCTGTTTCAATTGCTCTAAGAGTTGTAGTTCCTACGCAATAAATATTTTTATTGGATTCTTTATAAGTAATTATTTTGTTATATTCAGTCTTATCTATTGAATAAAACTCCTTATGAATATTATGATCATTTAAATTTTTTGATTTAACAGGTTTGAACGTATTAAGATTTACATCTAAATTAATAAATGCGGTTTTAATATTTTTGTTCTTAAATTTGGCAATTAATTCATTAGTGAAATGTAAACCAGCTGTTGGTGCAGCAATCGAAAACCCGCTATCTGAGAATTGATTGTTATAGAATGTTCTTTTTTTGGGATTATCTTTAATGTATGGTGGCAACGGAAGTATTCCGTATTTATCTATAATTTCATCAATTTTCATATCAAAAATACATCTAAATGCCTCATCTAAAACTTCTTGTATTTGAAAATTAAATAAATTTGTTTGGTATTTTTTATTTTTACTTTTTTTATCGGAAGATTTTAATAGACATATTGCTTCAAAATCATTCAATTTTTTAGTTATAAATATTTCTAAAGATCCTCCAGTATTTTTCTCTGTCAAAATTCTTACCTTACGTACAGTAGATTTATTAAATATAAGTAGTGAATCAGCTTCAACGTATTCAGGGAACTGTTTAAATGATATAATTTCTCTATTTTCAGCAATTAAAAGTTTAGAATCTAATGGATTTTCATAAGGCTCTTGATTTATAGATGAATTTGGTAACTCGTAGTTTAGTAAACTACTTTTAATCATTATTTACTATTTAGCAATTTAATAAACAAATCATAAGACATAGTTACAACTTCGGGCATTCCATCATTTGTGCGTCTGGTGTTCCCTTGTTTTCTTTTTAATTTCTTCCAAAAAAGTACTGTATTTTTATCCCCTGATTTTTCAATAGCTTTTTCTAAAGATTGATGAATATTTAAATTTTGTCTAGATTTTGCTTCAAGAAAATATTCTTCATCTTTAACAATTAATTGTATATCACCTAGATCTTTCGATCCACCTTCAGCAAACCTTTGAGCTTTAAAATCAACTTCTTTATTCAGTCTATTAACTATGTTTGTTTCGTACGTAGTTCCCTGTTTTTTTGCCTTATTTACCATGTATTTATTTTAATTTTTTTATTCAGAAAGTAACGCTTCTAACTCTTTTTCTTCAATATCAAAATTTGCATAGACATCTTGGACATCATCAAGGTCTTCTAATGCACTAATCAATTTTGATACTGACTTGAATTTTTCCATATCAATGACTACACCGACATTCGGAATCTGAGCAATTTCAGCATTTGATGGAACAAACGAATTGTTATTAAATTTTTCATTCATGTTCTTAAAATCAGATGGTGGGAATTCAAATGTTACTGATTGATTACTTTCTAAAATATCTAAACAATCAGAGTTTAAAGCTAAATCGATTAATTCATCGTTATATTTATCAAATTGAAATACAGCTTTTCTTTCAAATAAGTAATTAACACTACCCGGTGTACCCATCGAGCCACCATGTTTAGTAAGAGTAGCTTTTACATCAGATGAAGTTCTATTCTTATTGTCAGTAAGACAACTAATTAATAGAGCAACACCATGTGGTGCGTATCCTTCGTATGATAATTCGAATATTTCTCCAGTTTCTAAATTTCCATCAACACGTTTTAAAGCTCGTTCAATATTTTCATTAGGTACTGAATTAGATTTTGCTTTTTGTATTGCTTGGTATAGCGATGCGTTATTTGCTGGGTCAGTACCTCCATTACGTGCAGCAATTTCTATAGCTTTAACTAATTTTGCGAATAATTGTCCTCTTTTAGCATCGTTAGCTCCTTTTTTTCGCTTTATGGTAGACCATTTAGAATGACCCGACATATTTTCCTTCTTTCATAAATGCAAGCAACCATTCGAGATAATAGTTATCATTTGTCAATTCTGGATGGTATGTAAGTGAGACTATATTGTTTTGTGAAACACCAACAATATCTTCAATCTGTGTAGCAATAACTTTAACATCATTATTTAACGTTCTTATAATTTTTGGTGCACGTATAAAACAATATATGTCATTATTATTTAAAAATTTTACATCTGCTTCAAATGATTCATTTTGTCTTCCATATGCATTTCTTTGAATTTCTATATCAATATTCGGGATATGAGTATCTCCGTCAATAACTGATTTTGCAAGAATTATCGTTCCTGCGCAAGTACTAAGAGTTGGCAATCCTTGTTTTATTTTTGTATCTAACTTTTTATACAAATTATTATATGATGATATTTTCGACATAGCTGTAGATTCCCCACCTGGAAGTATAATTCCATCTACTTTATCTAAATCTTCAGGTGTTTTTACTAATAATGACTCTAAAGAAATAAGATCTAAACTTTTTTGATGATCAAAGAAACTACCTTGTAAAGAAAGTATCCCTACTTTCAATTACCAACCTCTTTTAGCTAATTTCTCTTCTTCTGTCAGAGTATCAATGTTTATTCCAACCATAGGTTCGCCTAAATCTTTTGAGACATCTGCGAGAACTTTTGGATCATTATAATTAGTAGTCGCAACAACTATAGCTTCAGCTCTTTCAGCGGGGTCACCACTTTTAAATATACCTGAACCTACAAATACTCCATCACATCCTAGTTGCATCATTAAAGCAGCATCTGCTGGTGTAGCAATTCCACCAGCTGCAAAATTAACTACAGGGAGTTTACCTAACTCTTTAATCATTTCTAATACATTCAATGGTGCCCTAAATTTTTTACTCAAAGCAACTAATTGATTTGTATCGCATGTTAGTACTTCATTAATCTCATTAGTTATTGTTCTCATATGTTTAACAGCTTCAATAACATTTCCTGTACCTGCTTCACCTTTGGTACGTATCATTGCAGCACCTTCTGCTATTCTTCTTGATGCTTCACCAAGTCCAGTAGCTCCACAAACATAAGGAGATTTAAAATTGTTTTTATTTATATGATTTACATCATCAGCAGGGGTTAAAACTTCTGATTCGTCGATAAAGTCTATTCCGATAGATTCTAAAATTTGAGCTTCGACAAAATGACCAATTCTTGCTTTTGCCATTACAGGTATCGATACAGCGTCCATTACTTCTTGAATAACACCGACAGAAGACATTCTTGCTACTCCACCGTCAGCTCTTATGTCTGCTGGTATTCTTTCTAAAGCCATTACAGCAACAGCTCCAGATTTTTCTGCGATAACTGCTTGTTCGGCGTTGACTACATCCATAATCACGCCACCCTTTAGCATTTCAGCTAAACCTTTTTTAACTTTAAATGTTGACTCAATCTTCATAAGTTATATAGTACATCAATTGTTTGAATACAATAAAACGTAATGCTCCATATTTTTTTCAATATCATATTTTTGTATACATTCATATTGTTTTTCCCATATAAAATGTAAATCATTTTTTAATGTATTTGTTAATAAATTTACCAATGATTTATAAGAATTTCGTTCATAATAAATACCTGACTCTTCTAAGACATCTTTAAATGCAGCTAAATCACTAGAGATGACAATATTCCCTGAATTAATTGCTTCAATTAGAGTAATTCCAAAACTTTCATTTTTTGTGTTTAGTGCCAAATATATAGAAGAGTTTTTGAAAATAACATTTTTCTCCTCATCATTAGGTTTTAGATAGATAACGCCATTAAAATTTTCAATATTTTCATTCGTAACTGCTTCAAATTCATAATTTTGAAATGATTTTTCTTTTGATAATAAATTAAAGTAGTTAAAATTTTTCCTTTTTTCATTACGTCCAACAAATAAAAATTTTTTTGTGTCGTTAAATTTTATATTTTTATTAATTTCTATCATATTAGGAATCAAGATTGGTTGTTTATTTAATGTTTTAGCATTTGATAATGCTGATTCGCTAACATAAACACTTATCCCTTTAATTTTTACAATTTTGTATATAATGCTCATGAAAAATGTATAAAGTTTATTTAAATTTGCATGATGAGTAAATATATATTTTTTGTTCTTTGGTAATTTCCAAAAAATTAATGGTATAAATGGTTCGTGTATATGTACTACATCTGACCACTCAATAGCTTTTAAAAGTAATTTTCTATCTGGAAATAAAGATATTGATGCAACTGAGTTATTAAAAGGAATATTTAAAACTTTACCCAAATCATAATCTTTAGAGTTTGGTCCAGCAATTTTACTTTCTATGTTTGAAGTTTTACTAATGTAATCGTTCATTAAATTTATTTGATGTTGAACTCCCCCATAATTTAATAGATTGTACGGTGTTAAAAATAAGAGGTTAATATTCACTTGTCCATACAGGTTGGATAGAATGCCACTGGTTAGGATCGAGCTTTATTAAATTTTCTAATGATTTACTTAAAACTTTAAGTCCGTGTTGAATACTTTGAGCTTGATTATCAAAATAAGGTACTATAAAGGGTTTCCCAAAATGTAATTGATATTTATTACCATTCTTTATAAAAGCTGCAGGAACAATAGGCAATTGTGTATCCAGTGAAAGAGATACCGGCCCTTTTGGAAATGCTGCCATTTGATTGAAGAATTCAACTCCTACACCACTTTTACCAACGTGACGTTCTGATAACAAGCAAACGTGATGGCCGTTTTTAAGAAATTCTTTTACTCGTTCAAAAGTATTTTGACCTTTACCACCTAAAATTATTTTACATCCAAGATCTTCTCTTAATTCAGTAAACCAATGTAAAATCTTTTCATCATCTAAAGGCTCAGCAACAGCAACTAAATTTAAATCTAGAAATTTACCCATTGGAATTGCAAATTCCCAATTACCAAGATGAGGAAGTGCAATAATGTATGAAGAGTAATTTTTATTTAACTTTCGAACAATATCTTCATTAATTATTTCAACTTTTGGTTCTATATGATTTTTATAACCTTCTTTAGTTAACCAAATAGTTTCAAGCCAGTATCTTACATAATTTAATTTAACTTTGAATATTGAATAATTATCTATCCTATCTTTTCTCTTTTTAAGTTTTATGTTAGAAAAAGGAGTAAAAATAAAATATACGAATGCAATAAAATATGAAATAACATATATGAAATTAGGCGATAACTTTTTAAACATGTTGTGAAGAATTCGTATTATTTGAAATTTCATTTATCTAGGTTAGTTATTAAAATTTTAATTCTTTGAAATACAGTAATCCAACATAATAAGGAAAATATATACATAAATACATAATCTAAATCAAAAAACATAAATATAACTGCAAATATTACTCTTTCAGGTCTTGCGGTTATACCTGCTTTATTTGTAATGCCGTAGCTTTCAGATTTTGCTCTAATATAAGGAATCAAATTTGATGCAACTAAAATTGATAGAACAATAAATAACTCAATATCATTCGAAGTGTAACCTATAGCTACAACACTCCATATAAATAATTCACCCAATCTATCAATGAACGAATCGAGTACTGCTCCCCTTTCACTTACTAAATTTTGATGTCTTGCATAAGGTCCATCAAGACCATCAACTGCACTGCCTAAAAAAATTAAAATTATGCCAAGAAGTTTGTTGTCTACATAAAAATAATATGAACCCAATAACACAATAATTAGACCGATTATAGATACAGTATTAGGTTTAATTCGAAATTTTGCTAGAACAAGGACAAAAGGTTTTGCAAATTGCTCTGATGCGTTTTTAAAGTATTTTTCAAGCATTTAAATTTTCAGAATATGGTTCAGTTACTATATCCCCTGAAAAAGCATTTATCTCAACTATTGTTTTAAATTTAGGGGGAGATTCATGAGAATAAACAATTACAGTCCAGACAGGAGTGAGGATATTCTTTAAATTAAATAAAAATGTTAAAGCAACTGAATAATAACCAATTGAATGATCAATATATGTAAGTACATTACTAATTACTTCACCTTGGTTAATTTTAAATTTATTATTTAGAAATAAAAGAAGCGCTGCTAACAAAACAAGAATTATCAAAGCTGGTAAGAAATTAATAAATGTAAGAAAGAATGATGTAATAAAAAATACGGCACATACTGAAAGAATGTACGCAGGATAATATTTGCGTCTACTTGGATTAGGTACTACATAACTTCCTACTGCAAGTGAATTTAAATCTTCTGGGAGTAAAGAATTCTCAGCATCCTTTTTATCTATTTCTATTCCGTCAACCATAAATTTCAAATTCTGGAGTCTTGAGGTAGTTATTAATCTCTTTAATTCCTTTATCTAACTCTATATCTTTTTTGTCTTCAGCATTATAAAAATTAATGGCGAATGTTCTGTTTGAAACATCTTTCTCACCAACAATTAATTGAATCGGGACTTTTATTTTTTGAGAATTGTGAATCTTTTCTCCTAGTCTTATATTTCGATCATCAATATTGATTCTAAAATCTTTTAATTGCCCTTTAATCTCGTCTACATAAGATGAAACATTACCAATCGTTAATATGTCTATTTGAACAGGCGATAACCATCCAGGCATATGACCAGCGTAGTGCTCTAAAAGAACACCGGTGAATCGTTCAATTGAACCAAGTAAAGCTCTGTGAATCATGACCGGTCTAATTTTTTTATTATTATTATCGACATATTCAATATCAAAATTATCAGGTTGTGCGAAATCAACTTGAATAGTACTTAGTTGCCATCTTCTACCAATCGCATCCTTTACATGTAAATCTATTTTCGGACCATAGAAAGCCCCCTCTCCTTCAGCAGTTGCAAAGGGTATATTTAGTTCAGTCAAAGATTTCTTAAGACTTTCTGTAGCCATATCCCAATCATCATCAGAACCGATCGATTTAACTGGTTTAGTTGAAAGATCAGCTTCAATCTCACTCAAACCAAAGGCATTTAAAAGTTTTACTGAGAAATTTAATAAAGTTTTGACTTCATCATTTATTTGATCTTTTGTACAGAATATATGAGCATCATCTTGAGTAAAACCTCTTAATCTTAATAAACCATGAAGCACACCAGTTTTTTCGTACCTGTACACTGAACCAAATTCAAAAAACCTTATTGGTAGTTCTTTATAAGAATGCAAATCTGATTTGTAAACTAATATATGGAATGGACAATTCATAGGCTTTAAATAATAAGTTTCATTATTTTCTTCGTGAACTACAGGTGGATACATATTTTCTTTGTAGTGTTCTAAATGACCAGAAGTTTCCCACAACACCGATTTTCCGATATGAGGAGTGTTAACTAATTGATAATCATTAGATAGGTGTGCATTCTTACTAAAGGTTTCAATTACATCTCTTAATATCGCTCCATTAGGTTTCCATATAAAATTACCTGAACCCAACTCATCTGTTGATGTAAAAAGGTTTAATTCATTTCCTAATCTTCTATGGTCTCTTTTTTCAGCTTCTTCTTGTTGAGCCATGTATAAATCTAGATCATCTTTAGAAAACCATGAAGTTCCATAAATTCTTTGTAATTGAGGATTGTTTTCGTCACCTCTCCAATAGGCACCTGCAACCTTAGTTAATTTGAAATGTTTTAAAAAGCTTGTGTTTGGTATATGAGGTCCCATACATAAATCAACAAATTGGTCATTTCTATATGTTGAAACATAATCATTTGAAACCCCTTCTGATGATTCTGCAGATTTAATTAATTCAACTTTAAAAGATTGTTTCTTAAATAGTTTTAGCGCATCCTTCTTGGATATTTCATCCCTAGTAAATTCTTGTTTTGACTTTACAATCTTTTTCATTTCAGATTCAATTTGCTCTAAATCTGATTCACTTATTGGTTTTGTGAATTTGAAATCATAATAAAAGCCATTTTCAATGCTAGGACCAACTCCATATTCAGTGTTAGGAAATATATTCAAGACAGCTTGAGCAAGTATATGAGCAGATGAATGTCTAAGTATATGTAAAGCATCTAAATCGTTAATTGTTACAATTCTTACGTTACAATTTTCAGTTATAGAATATGAGAGATCATAAAATTTATTCTCTATTTCTATGCATACAGCATCCTTATGTAATCTTGAGCCTATATTTTTAGCTAGTTCATCACCAGTGATAGAATTTTCAAACGATCTGACTGATCCATCAGGTAATGTAATATCTAAGTCCATAATTTCATAATAATAACTAAATTAAGGTAAATTTCATATCGTTAAATTAACGGATTAATAAATTAAATCATAAAAATAATAAAAATAGATTTTAAAATAAATTTATGAATAAAAACCTTATTACATTTGAAAATAAACTAATTAAGGTTTTACTCAAAAACATATATAAAAAAATTGATGTAGAAATTATATATCAATTTGTAAATCCTTATCAACTGATAACAAAAGAGCTTAAAATTCTTAAAAATTCTAAACATGAAATTAGCTCAACTGATTTAAGAAATCTGAATTACTACTCCTTAAGAAAAAAAGGAATACTTTTAATAAACAATCTTGTGAATATAGACAGGAAATACTTCAACAAGAAGACGAATAATATTTCTTATTTATCTATCCCAGAAAAAAAATTGGAAAATATGATTAAGAAAAGACAGATTAAAACTAGGTCAATATTATTAGCTGCATATGCATACTTATATGTAAATTATCAATTTAAATCTGGAAATAATTATTCCCTCTATCTATCCAAAAAACTTAACTACAGTGAAAATTACATAAAATCATTAACAAAAGAATTGTTTAAAGAGTCATACTTAATCAAAAACGTAGACGGTGTTCCCGGAGGGTTAATTTCATCTAAAACGATAAAAATTATTAACTCTCAGAAATTTCAACAGATTCTATAACTACATCTTCAAGTGGCTTATCAGCTGAATCAGTCTGCACTGCGGCAATACTGTCAATTACATCAAGGCCTTCAGTAACTTGTCCAAAAATTGTATAACTATAAGGTAATGGATAATCAACATGCATTATGAAAAATTGACTACCGTTTGTATTAGGGCCTCTATTTGCCATTGCCATAATTCCTTTTTCGTATGGCTTTTGATTATTCAATTCATCTTCAAATTCATAGCCAGGATATTTTCCATAGTCACCATGGCCCGTACCTGATGGGTCACCACCTTGAATCATAAAACCTGAAATCACTCTATGGAAAATTACATTGTCGTAATAACCGTCTCTAGCCAATGTAACAAAATTGTTTACAGTAACTGGTGCATCTTCAGTAAAAAATTCTATTTTCATTTCACCATAATTTGTTTTGATTGTTGCTGAATACGACTTATTAGTATCAATATTCATTTCATGGGGTTGATTGTATGTCTTTTCACTCACAGTTTCTCCTTTAGTTGTAATTATCTCTTCAGTAATTATGTCATTAGAATTCGCTTCAGTGTTCTCACCAGAAGTACATGAAATTAATAATAGTAAAATGATAATATATTTTTTCATTTAATTGCCTGCACCTCCTGAAGGATTATTACCAAGATTTCCGGAATTAATTCTTTTTTGTTCATTGCAGGTTTCACGATCAGTTTTCCAACAATCAGGATTGTAATCGTAACTGGTGGTTGAACAAAAACTAAAAAACAAAATAATAACTATAGAATATTTCATTTAATACGACTTAATCTAACTTTAGATACTGCACATAACTTATTTTCATGATGAATTTGTGCTTCCCAAAGTTGATAAGATCTTCCTTTCTTTATCAATTTGGCTGAACATATCAATTCTCCTTCTGAAACGCTTGATAGGAAGTCAGTATTATTATTTACTCCTACAAACATTCCATCAGAATTAAAGTTAGCACCGTAAGAACACAAGGTTTCAGCCAAAGTAGAATATATCCCTCCATGAACCAGTCCCATTGGTTGGTGATGGTTTTTATTTATAACTAATTTAGATTTAGCTGATTCTTCATTTATTTCAATCATTTCATGACCAAGATATTTATCTAAAGAATCACCATTAAAATTCATAAAATCAGTTGTCATATACCTCTCTCAATCTTTTTTCACCTGTATTATTAACAAACCACCAATATCCTATTGCAAATGTTACAGCAGTTAATATTAAAATGCCGTAAAAAGTAGTAGTGTCATTAAATACGTTATATATATTTATCATCCCGTAAATATATAAAATCAATCCGTACAATGTAATAAATAGAGTTACAAAACTAAACCAACTGAAGTCTTTTCCAATCTTTGCGACAACGATTTTTTTGTCATTTATTGGAAAAAAGTATCTATTTTCAAGCTCATGGGTTATAAATACTTGGCTTTTAGTAATTTTGTTTATATTTTTTTCTAAATATTCTGAATAGTGCCTTGAAAAAATCAAATAGTAAGCATGAAAAGCAAGTACAACACTGCCAAAAAGTGATAAAAAAGGCAAAACATACACTATTTTTGCATCAAATAAAGCAAAAATAAGCGCTATCAAACCTAATGTAAAAAAGATTCTTACATCTATTAAAAATTGATGATGATAAAACTTATTCATCGAACGCATCCGTTTTAATTGATCGTGGGTAAAATTTAATTCATCCATTAAGTAAAGTGTATTATGGTTATGTTTAATAAAAAATATTTTGTTACTTTTTTAATTCTTCTCACTTTCTATTCTTTTTTTAATCTTTTTTCTGACGTAAAAGTGGAATTTTTATCATTATCTTTAGTTGAATATAAAGAATTTAGTTTAAATTGTGGAAATGTATATCAAATATTATTTGAAGGTGTTGAGTACACTGATAAAAACTTGAGAATGAATGAAGTTGTATGCTACAACAATGCAGTTTTAAAAATATTAAACGCATTTGTTAGTATTATTTTTATTCTAATTTTATTTAGATTTGGAATTAAGTACATCAATAAAAAATCCAACACAGAGGATTTAACTGATCTTTTACTTATTTTAAGACGTCGAAACAAACGAGATATATAATATCAATATGAAAATTGGAGCATTTGTACCACAAGGATGGAGAATGGATCTAAATGGTGTCGCTCAAGACAAACAATGGAAAACTATTCTCGAAGCAGCAAATAAAATAGAGAAATTAAATTACGAATCATTGTGGGTTTATGATCACTTTCACACAGTTCCTAAACCTACACAAGATCCTACTTATGAATGTTGGACATTAATGTCGGCTCTTTCTCAAACAACTAATAAATTAAGACTTGGACAAATGTGTACTTGTAACTCATATAGAAATCCAGCATATTTAACTAAAGTAGCATCAAACATAGATGTTATGTCTGGTGGAAGGTTGGAATATGCAATAGGTGCTGGATGGTACGATCATGAATACAAAGCATACGGATATGACTACCCAACAGCTGGTATACGATTAAAAATGTTAGAAGAGTCTCTTATTATTTATAAATTAATGACAACCGAGGAGAATCCTGTTTTCGAGGGCCAGTTTTATAAAATTGATGGAGCTATTAATCAACCTAAACCATTACAAAAACCATATCCACCTCTTTGGGTTTGTGGAGGTGGCGAAAAGGTAACACTTAAACTTTTAGCTAGATATGGCGATTACGGAAACTGGGATGTAGATGTAGATGGATTTATAAACAAATCAAACATCCTCCAAGATCATTGCGATAAAGAAAATAGAGAATATTCAGAAATAGGTCGTACATTACATACGAATGTTTTAATTGCTGGAGACCAAAATAAACTTGATGAGAAAATTGAGAAATTATCATCTTATACAAATATTCCTAAAGAATATTATTACGAACGACCATTAATTGGATTAGAAGATGAAGTTTTTGACACTCTTAATCAATACAAAGAAGCCGGGTGTACTTATTTAATCGCTTACATACCAGATATTGTTTGGGGAGATACCTTAGATATTTTATCTAAATTAAATAAGTCCTAAAAAATGGAAGCCCCCTAAAAGAGGGCTTCCCAACAGGGCTGCGTATCACACTTAATTGAAACGCACTCTTAATATACCATTTAATAACGACAAAAGTAAAGTTAATTGTCGAAAGTAGGAATATAAGTACTAGGAACTAAGGAAATCCAGGGTTTTCCGGGTGGTAGATATAAAGTATTTCCGCCCGAATCAACAATATGGAAAGGATCTAAATTAGATCCTCGTTTCCAAAATCCATCTAGAAGTTTTCCTTTGTGCAGTATGATTGCGCGACCTTGACCTACAGTTTTTACAGATGGTAATTGAAGCGGATGCATGTAAGGTTCACAAAATAATGCAATAAGAGTTTTTGTACTTATTTGGCCAACTGATCCATTGACGTTAATCCAATTGTGAACAATATTACTAGATGAACCTTCATAAGCATCGTAGTAAGTTCTTAAATATTCACTTCCGTTCCAAGTCCATTTAGTTGTAGTTTGAGAAGAAAATTTTAAAGTGACTGAATTTACATTAGACCATTTATTATAATTAGGCGAACCCCAAGGAAAAAGTGGTTGCGGGTTATCTGATTTTTTATATCCTTTTGAGATTGCTAAATTTTTTAATTTAGCAGTATCTGCATAAAGATTGTGTGGTGCTCTACGAGAATTAATTCTAAAAAACTCAGGTCTTCTATCAGTTATTACTGGAACTCCGATATCTAAAATTTCTGGTATCAATCCTCCAGTAGCTCCACTCGCTACAAGAACACCATCTAATGGTCTTAGTACAGATGGGTCTGTTGGTCTGGCTGATCTAATTGGTCCATGATAAGTTGTATCAGATTCATAAAATATATTAATAAATCTTGTCATTCCACCTTCTACAAGAACTTCAAACACGGCATCAGCTTGCTGCGGACCAGATTGTGGTCTGGCTCTAACATTATTATCGTTTTTGATACCTATAACTATTTTGTTATTTGCATTTGATGGCATCACTAAGCCATTAACTGGTGAATTAATACCATCCGTATAATTTTGAGTATCGACTCTACCAATAGTTGCGTAAGTTTTTTCTTTCTCTAAACTCCATCTATCGCCTAAATATGCATCAAGTTCATTTTGAGAATTTACTTGTGCGATATTGCCAAAGCGATAGACAAAAACGGGATAGAAACATGGATCAGCAACCCATACATTATTTGAATCAACATACCCATTTATACACTGCTTTGAAGGATCATAATTCCTTAAATCTAAAGCAGATGAAGTATCTATAGTTGTTGAATTATTTACATTGTTGTTTGAATTATCTATTGTCACATAAGATTCTTCTCCTTTTTCAAGTGCAGATAATGTTTTAGGCCCTATTATCCCATCTGGAGTTAGTCCTGCTTTACTTTGAAAATTTTGTACGGCAATTTTTGTTCGAGTTCCATTGATACCATCAATTTCACTTTTATAAAATCCTAACTCTGAAAGTCTTCTTTGAACATTAAGTATTTCAGTTGATTTTGTTATCTGAGAAGTTGTATTAATACTTTTAGCAGTATTTACTGACTTTTTAACTACATTTGCTTTATTATTTAGTTTTTTACAGGTATTTTTACCTAATATTCCATCTGAAACGAGATTATTTGATGATTGAAACTCTTTTAGTGCTTTTTTACTTGCTGGACCAAAATCCCCATCAATTTTAGCTGTATAATAACCATAATTTTTCAAGACTACTTGAAGCATTATTTCGCTTCTTATTAAATTGATTTTGTCATAATCTGCACAGTTATAGTTATGTGAAACGGGACTAGAAAGTATCAGTAATGAAGCTAAAAAAGATACTAGCACTAGCTATTAGACCAGGTTATCTGTCCTTCATTTGGTACAATATGTATCCATTGGGAACTTGGCGGAACTTCTATAGGATTTTGATTTAAATCAAAAAACTCAAAATTTTCTGATATATCAGTTCTTCTCCAATTACCTTGTACATATTTACCATCATTAAAAATAAATAAGTCACCAATGCCTACTGTTAAAATGCTTGGTAAAGTTGTAGCTTTATCTTTATAAAGCGCACCCTGAATAACAACAATTGTTTCTGTAGACAAGATGTCTGAATAATTACCATCTTGCGAAATAAAATTATGGGCAACAGCATCTTTATCACTAGAATATGCATCAATAATAAATCTTGAGTATCTGTTGCCATCCAATTTCCAAATCACTGTTGTGAATTCTGAATACTGTATTGTAATTTTATTCGCACCTGAATCCCAATTATTTTGATTAAATCCAAATGGATATAGTGGTTGTGGACCAGGTTGTAAAAATTTATAACCTCTACTGTCTACAACTTCTCTTACTAATTCTGTATCAGCATAAAGATTATGTGGGGCTTTTCTTGATCCTATTCTGAACATAGCAGGAGCAGTTACTTCTTCTAAGACAGGTACACCTAATTCTCTGATAGTAGGTATCAAACCATCAGTCGCGCCTGATACAACTAGTGTTCCATCGTAAGGCCTAACTACAGTTGGGTCAGTTGGTCTAGCAGATCTGATGGGTCCAAGATATTTGGAAGTGTTATCCAGAAAGAATGCTAAGAATCTAGTCATCCCACCTTCAACTAGTATTTCAAATACTGAGTCAGCTTCCTGCAATCCAGATTGAGGGCGAGCATTTATATTATTATCAATTTTGAATGCCAATACTCTTTTTGGTCTATTCAACCAAAGCTCTGGTGGTATCTCTTTACCAGTTAAAGGTGACATTCTTTCAATATCAAACTCATAAGAAATTACAGCCTCAGTTGTAGTTGTTGAATCAGAAACAATAGTAGTTGTTGTAGTGGTCGAAACTGTCGTACCAACTACAGATTCCTCAATTGTATCAGTCGCTGAACATGACACTATAAGAATAAAAACCAACAATAATCTTAATTTCACACTTTTATACTAGTGTTGAAATTAATAATTTAATAAAATTTATCTTTGAATTATTAGCTTGATAATAAGTTAGATTTTTAAATAATCTGTGTCCTTTTTTATTTGTAACAAACCATGGTGGATCAATAAATCTAGAAAATCTAAATTTTGTTTCAACAATACCTTTGAGTGGTGATTCGAATAAGAATGCATTATGAACAAAACCCTGACCGCTTTGAATATTGTTATCTTTATTGCCTGGATAACCACCCCAAGGCATGGTGGGGATGATGAAAGCTATTGCTGCCCATTCATTTATTGCCACAGTACCATAATTTAAATTTCTTTTGTAATTTTCAACTACTTCTGCATTCCTTTTTTTCTTAAAGTCTTTTATCAGTACAGTCACTCCTAGATTTCCCCAAAGTTCATTATTCACATAAGCAATACTGTTATTTGCATATGATTCATAGTCTGTATATTCAATCTCTTTGAAATATAATGTACTGTTCCAGACCTCTTCTTTACTAAATGTATTGTCATTATCTAAATCCGATACCATAAAAGGTGTAGCACACAAATCATCATTAATTTGTTCATAATTATTGTTTGTTTGTAATTGTTTAAGTGTTTCGATTGAACCTGGATAATAGGATGTTGTATCACCAATCTTTTTTAAATAGTGTTTTATATAATATTTAAGCTTTTCATTAGAATGCCAGCCTTTAGGTAATACAATTACTTGAGCGGCTATACAATTGAATCCAGAATTGTTTAACTTTGCTGTGACTATTTTTCTGGCTTGAAACTTTATTTCAGATTTCGACCATTTACCAGGATGAATTATTATTGGTGTAACATTTCCTAATTCTGTAAATATAGGTTTTTTATTAACTTTAGGAATCGTGGATAAGTTTCTTTCTTTGTCATTAAGCTCTTTTCCATACACGATATTTTCATATGTATAGTTAGATCCAGTTAGATGAATTGCATCAATTGAAGGGTGTTCGCATAAGTATTTAGATGTTGGTATATCACCATTTACTACAGTGATGTAACCTTTTTGAATAAATTCATAAAATACTTTTCTAAATACAGGATTTAGATAATCGTTTACTGGATTAAGTTTTAAAATTATTGAAGAGCGTTTTGCAATTAGGTGAAATAAAACATCTAGGAAAGGTATAGATGATACATTACCAGCACCTAAAACTAATGTAACACTACCTGTATCTTTTCCTAATCTCTGATTAAACCCGCGATATTCGCTAATTTGTTCAAAAGACATAGTTTTGTTAAATCTGATTTCTGCATTTAATAAAGGAAATGTTAATTTTTCAATAAATTTATTTGGGAATACTTTATATGAATTAGTAACTTCGTTGAATTTATTAATATCAAGTTCTGTATTATTTTCAAGAAAATTTATATAATATTGAAGTGCAATTATGCTTGCGAATGGTCCCCCAAGCCACTCTTCTCCTTCTTTATGTTTTTGTAGTATTCCTTTTTTTTCAGCAGAAAGAGTTGCCCAAAAATACGCGACTCCTTTAATATTTTCTATAGTTTGATTGAGCAAAGTAACCATTTCAACATTAGAGATGGTCGCCAATTCAGATGAATTAATTCTGAGCGTTGTAATATTTCGATCTAGCTCTATCTGTGATGGATACATATAAGTATCTTATTCAGTTAATTCTAAAAGTTCAAAATCTCCCCAATTAACTGTAAGATGTTTTGCTGGTATTAGTTCATTTGGTCTACCAACAGGCAAATTTTTTGGATATGATTCTAAAGAAACATCATCACTTTGCAATTCGTCAATAATTAACTTAAGAGTAGCCGCTAAATCATCAAGAGTATCAACAGTTTGAGTTTCAGTAGGTTCAAACATTAGGGCTTCTTCAATTATGAGGGGAAAGTAAATTGTTGGTGAATGAAAACCTTTATCTAATAACGCTTTACCAACATCTAATGCTTTAATTTTGTGTGATTTCTTAAGATCTTTAACTGTTGCAACAAATTCATGCATACAAGGTTCATTGTAAGCAAGAGGTATAACTTTTGAAATTACAGAACTCAAATATCTTGCATTGAGAACAGCATAAGAACCTAAAGTATCTAAACCTTCTTTACCTAATAGTTTCATGTAAACTAACGCTCTAAGTGCTACTAAGAAATTGCCATGATATCCGTGCATACGACCTATTGAAAGTGATGGGTTGTACCATCTATATTTTCCATCGTTTTTTTCTACTACTGGACCAGGCAAATATTCTTTAAGAAAGCTTTTAACAGCAACAGGGCCAGATCCTGGACCTCCACCTCCATGAGGGGTTGCAAATGTTTTGTGTAAATTTGAATGGACAATATCAAAACCCATATCTCCAGGTCTACAGACACCCACTATTGCGTTTAAATTCGCTCCGTCGTAATAAACTAAACCACTATTTTCATGAATGATATTTGAGATCTCCATAATGTTCTCTTCAAACAAACCACCAGTATTTGGATTTGTTAACATTAAACCAGCAGTCTTTTCATTAACAAGACTCCTTAAATCATCAATATTTACCATACCTCTGACATCAGTAGAAACTTCAACAACATTAAATCCTGCCATTCTTGCAGAAGCAGGATTCGTACCATGTGCTGAATCAGGTACGATTATGTCAGTTTTGTGAGATAAATTATTTTCTTCTAAATATTTCTTAATTATTAATAATCCAGTGAGTTCCCCAGATGCTCCAGCAGGTGGTTGAAATGTTGCGTTGTCCATTCCAGTGATTTCTATAAGAAAATTTTCAAGTTCATGTAAAACTTCTAAGTTGCCTTGTGTAAATTCGGCAGGCGTAGCAGGATGTGAGTTAGCAAAAGTACTCATGCCAGCAACAAAATCAGCAAACCTTGGGTTATATTTCATAGTGCATGAACCAAGTGGATAAAAACCAATATCTACTGCAAAATTTCTGTGCGCAAGTCGTGAATAATGCATAACTAAATCGTGCTCAGAAACTTCCGGAAGGCTTGGTTTATCATTTCTTATTGCTGGGTTATTTATCTCAGTAACAGGAACATCTAATTTAGGGAACCTTGAGGCTCTTCGTCCGGGCTTGGATAGCTGATTTATAGTTGGCTCGGGAGCACCTCCAACAAGTGGTAATGAACTTGCGTTACCTCCACTATGCATTGTCAACCTCCTGTAATGATGAGACGTAAGAATCAATTTCGTCTTTTGTCCTCTTTTCAGTAACTGCAACAAGTATTTCATTATCTGAATATTTAATACCTGCTAGAAATCCTTTAGAACCCATATTTAAAATTACTTCTTCAGAAGGTTTTGATGTTTGAACAATAAATTCTCTTAAAGAATTATTCAGGTTAGAAATTTTAAAATTATTTTCTAATAATTGTTGTTTCATGTATGAAGCCTTCTGAACAGCTTGATAGCCGATTTCATACAATCCTTGTGGGCCTAACCATGACAAATGGATAGTAGATCCGACGGCATTTAATGTTTGATTTGTACAAATATTAGATGATGCTTTTTCTCTTCTTATGTCTTGTTCTCTTGCTCTTAGAGTCATTACGTAGGTTTTTGTATGATTTGCATCTCTAGATTCTCCAATTATACGACCAGGTACAAGACGTGCTAATTCTTTTTTAGTTGCGAACCAACCAACTGTTGGTCCTCCAAAGGATAATGGAGAACCCATTGATTGTCCTTCAGCTACTACGATATCAAATCCCATGGAGCCAGGGGTTTTTAAAATTCCCAACATCGAAGGATCCACATAACAAATTGTTACAGCACCTGCTGCTTTAGCATTATGAACTATAGATGTTAAATCTTGCGCAGAACCTTCATAATGAGGTAGCGAAACAACAAAAGCTGCATCATTCTCAGAAAATATGTAGTCATCAGGAAAGGTATAATCGACTAAATCTACAAATTTAATATCAAATTTGCTTCTATCAACTAAAGTATTAATTACTTCTTTTGTGTTAGGATTAAAGCCATTTGAAACTACTACCCCATCTCTTTTTGTTTTATTTATTGCTACAGATATTGCTTCTGCAACAGAAGTAGCTCCATCATAAAGTGAGGCATTTGCGAGTTCCATATCAGTTAAATCGCATATAAGAGACTGGTACTCAAATAAAATTTGAAGTATTCCTTGTGATATTTCTGCTTGATAAGGAGTATATGAGGTCATAAATTCAGGTCTCATAGTTAACGTTTTTACAGTGTGAGGTAAATATACATCGTAATGACCCCCACCAGCAAAACATACCAAATTTTGAGTATTTTTAGCCTCAACTGATTCAAAGTGACTTATTGATTCAAGCTCTGAAAGAGTATGCGGAACATTTAAACCATCATTTAACTTTAATGTTTCAGGTATATGTGTAAATAAATCATCAAGAGAACTGATCGACAGTTCTTCAAACATCTTTTTTAAATCAATTTCTGAATGTGGTACAAACATTAACTCAAAAACCTTTTTTCTAACAAATTACCTTCTATTAAATTACCACGAATATCAAACTCTACTAAATTGTGAGAAGGATTTGTTTCAAATAATGCAAATCCTATTGGATACCCTAATATTGGTGAAATGTTCCCTGATGTGACAACACCAGAAATTGAACCTGAATTACATAAAGTGCCTGTTCTAGCTATCTGTTTTGCATTTAATTTGAACCTTTTTAGATATTTATGTTCTTTAGTCTTAAGTTGCTCATCGATAACATTCTTACCTAAATATTCATCTTGATTAGACAATATCCACTTTAAACCTGCCTCTACGGGTGTAATATCATCACTTAGCTCAAATCCATATAGTGGTAAAGAAGCTTCGAGTCTAAGAGTATCTCTTGATCCAAGACCACATGGCTTAACTCCTCGTGATTCTAGTTGATCAATTAGATCTAAAGAATTTTTATGTTCTAGCATGATTTCTACACCGTCTTCACCCGTATATCCAGTCCTTGCGTAAGTAAAAACTGACTCTTTTAAAGTAGAAAATTTATTTGGTATTGTCATAATATCTTTTATTACAGAAATTGCGTCTTTACCTTGAACTGCTATCAAATCAGTATGCTGGGTTAAATCATCATATTTTATAGAGTAGCTATCTAAATGTTTTTTCATTTTTAAGGTATTACTTGCATTACAGATAAGAATTAATTCGTCCTCAAACTTCCAAAATATAACATCATCTATTGCTGAACCAGTCTCGGACGTAAATATTGAATATAGAGCTTTAGTGTTATCGATATTTTTTAAGTCTGAACATATTAAATAATTTATTTCATCAATTTGTGAATAATCTAACCGTAATCGCCCCATATGAGAAACATCAAAATATCCAGCTGAATTACGAACATAGTTATGCTCTTTTAATGTTCCATCATAGGAAAAAGGCATAGACCAACCAGAAAAGTCTATCATTTTGGAATTTTTACTTAAATGAAAATCGTGTAATGAAGTGGTCTTTAATTCAGACATTAAGAAATAAATGACTCATATTGTTGGTAAGTCATACCTGAATCATCCATTTCTTTAATTTCTGCTTTAACCATCCAGCCATCTCCAACTGGATCATTGTTTATAAGTTCAGGTGCAGTTTCAAGGTTTGAATTTACTTCTGTAATAACACAATCCATAGGAGCATAAGCATCAGCAACTGTTTTTGTAGCTTCTACCTCCACTATTGCATCACCTTTACTAAATTCTTGACCGATTTCAGGTAGAGTAACATATACAATATCTCCTAATTCACCCTGAGCAAAATCAGATATGCCGACTGTAAAACTTTCACCATCTACGATGTACCATTCATGAGTTTCAAGATATTTTGTTTCAGACATGTCTCTCCTTTTTACCGCGGTTTAACAGTTGACAATCCACCATCAACATGAATTGTCTGTCCAGTTACCCATTGAGCATCTGTGCTTAATAACCATTTTACAACTGGAAGTATATCATCAGAATTTCCGATTTTCGAAATTGGATGCATATTTTTAGAGACTTCCCTTGCAGTATCTGAAGAAAGTATTTTTTGAGACATATTTGAATCCATAATACTTGGGGCAATAACATTTACTCTTAAATTATCTTTAGCGTATGTTGCAGCTGCAGATCTAGCAAATCCCTCTATACCTCCTTTAGCTGCTGAAATAACTTCATGATTTGATAAACCTTTTGAACCAGCAATGGATGAGAAAAATATAGCGGAGCCGTTTTTCATTCTTCTTGCAAAACTTGCTAATAAATAATACGAGGAGAAAAGATTAGTCGTTAAGACATCATTAAATTCATCAATAGATGTTCCATGCAAAGGTTTTATTAGTATTGAACCAATACAATTAACCAATCCTTTTACCTCAATGTCTGTATCGATTATTTTTCCAAACTCTCTTGGCTCTACAGTATTGTTTAGATCTATAACTTGGTAATTTGCATTTATTGCAGATGCTTGTTCTGATAATTTGTCTTCATCTCTACCAATAAGAAATAATTCATTATCTTTAGCCATAGCATTAACAATTGCTGTTCCTAAAGTTCCAGTTGATCCTGCAATTATGTACATAAATATATATTAATTTTTAACTTTTAATTTGATAAATTATTTGTTTTAGAAATATTGCCAAACCAATACGCAGATTTATGTGGTTTGCGAGAGTAATCATTTTTATTAACTTCGACTAATCCAAAGTTCATTTGATAACCAAGATCCCATTCAAAATTGTCGAGCAAAGACCAATACAAGTAACCGATTATATTTTTATTTTCTTCTTGAAATTTATGCACATCTTTCAATACAGTTGTAACAAACTCGATTCTTTCATCGTCATTATCTGTTGCAATTCCATTTTCTGTAATAAAAACTTCTTTATTAGGAAATATTTTCTTCAACCTCTTTAGATTATATAAAACTGCTTCTGGTCTATATTCATACCCCATTTTTGTTGTTCGTGTTTCATTAGTAATTGCTCCATTCCTACCAGCAAATATTTGTATAATGCGAGGTAAAATAAATTTTCTAATAATTCCAACATTTAACAGCAAAGCGTTAGATAGTTTTAAAAAAATATTTTTTGGATACCTTACGATTGTATAAGTTTGTAAACCGATAAAATCATCATTTACGGAAGCTTCCAAAAATTTATCCTCAAGATGATATTTCAAATATTCTTTTAATTTATTATTATCTTCGTCTTCCCACTCCTGTAGTGCATGTGTCATGCCAACTTTTGCGTTTTGATTATATTTTTTAATTGTATTTAATGCTTTTTTATGAGCTGACATTATATTTTCTGATGCTTTTATAAATTTTGTTTCGTTAGCTATTCCAGGAGGAAATTTGTTAGTTGAAAAGTACCCAAAGAATGCAAATATTCCTGGTTCATTTATTGTATTGAAATACACAATCTCTTTTGGTAATAATTGCATTAGTTTATCTACATAATTATTGAAATAAATATCAGATTTTGGGTTCAGCCATGAGCCTTTGTTGAATAACCACTCTGGTGTAGTGAAGTGATGAAATGTAATTATAGGAGTAATATTATTAGAAATTAGTTTTTTAGCTTTTTCAACATAATGATTAATAGCAACATTATCAAATGAACCTTCATTTGGCTCTACCCTGCTCCACTCTATTGAAAACCTAAATGCTTTAATACCAAGCTTTATAAGAAGATCAATGTCCTGATCCAACATCTCGTAATGCTTGCATGCCTCATTACATGGCTCTACGCAAACAGAATTAGATTTATTTTCCCAAATTGTCCAATCATTATTATAGATACCGCCTTCAACCTGATATGAAGCAACAGCTGTACCAAAAAGAAATTTATCAGGAAATTTTAGTTCATTCATATAAATAGATAATATACGCAATTCCAATATAGAAAAGTTGTAATAAAAATCTAAAAAAATGTTGCTGATTACTCCAATAATTACGTCCATATGGAAGATTGTTAATCCATACATAAAGATTTGCACCATAAAGAATAACAAGAAGAATAATCATCATTATTGCTGCTTCTTTTCTATATTTTGTAAGGAATAGAATAGGAATTAATATTTCAAGTATTCCGGTAAATTGGTGTACAAATCTTGGATATGGAATAAAGCTTGGAACTATTGGATCATAAAATTGTGGATTCAAAAAATGATTTAATCCAGCCCCAACAAAAAAGAGTACGTAAACGTAAATTAATACTTTTGTTATTTCCACTGTTTTGATTTGTTAATAGCTTTATTCCATTTGTTTAAATACTGTTCACGCTGTTTACTGTCCATATTTGGATTCCATGTCTTTGATTGAGTAATGAATGAATTCATGTTCTCTAATGGGAGGTTATTAATGAAAAGAAAACTAGCTGCACCTGCACCTAATGCAGTAATCTCATTAATTTCCTGAGAAATAACTTTTTTATTAAATATATCAGATTGAAATTGCATTAGAAGATTGTTAACAACCATTCCACCGTCTACATTTACGGATTCAAATGTTATTCCAATATCTTTTTCCATAGATTCAAGCAATTCATTTGATTGATATGCAACAGATTCCAAAACAGCTCTTGCTATGTGTGATTTATTTGAAAACCTTGAAAGACCAACTAGTACACCTCTAGCAGTCTCATCCCAATGTGGTGAAAATAATCCCGAGAATGCAGGAACGAAATAAACATCACCATTATCTTTTTCAGCCATTGCTAATCCTTCTACATCAGAACTTTCTTTAATTATGTTTAAGTTATCTCTTAGCCATTGAACTGCAGCACCAGCAATTGAAACTGACCCTTCTATTGCATATTGTGGTTTATCACCATCTTTTTGGTATGCAACTGTACTAAGTAAGCCATTATTAGAATGTACTATGTCTGAACCTGTGTTTGTTAATGCAAAACATCCAGTTCCATATGTATTTTTTACATCACCAGAGGAAATACAGTTTTGTCCAAATAATGAAGCTTGTTGGTCTCCTAAAACAGCTGTAATTGGTACATTTTTTAATATTCCTTCATTAGTACCGTAATTAAACATTGAAGGCTTTATAGAAGGTAAAGAATCTAATGGAATATCTAGACTATTTATAACATCTTCTATCCAATTTAAAGTATCAAGATCCATTAGCAACGTTCTGCTTGCATTTGTTACATCAGTTACATGATTACCAGTAAGTTTATATAGAAGCCAAGAATCAATTGTTCCAAAACATAAATCGTTGTCTAATTTTGCTTTATTCACCTCATCTACATTTCTTAAAAGCCACAATATTTTAGAAAGGGAAAAGTATGTTGCTATAGGTAAGCCTGTTTTTATGAATTCAACAGACAACTCCTCTATTTGCTTAATTTCATCACAAATATCTTGTGTGCGTGTATCCTGCCAAACTAAAGCATTATGTAAAGGCACTCCAGTTGACTTACGCCATGCAAGCGTTGTTTCTCTTTGATTAGTAATACCAATACTATCTAATTGATTTATTGAAAATTCATCATCTATTTTTGAAATACAATTTTTAACTGAATCCCAAATTTCTATTGGATCATGTTCGACAGAAACTTCATTCGGTAAATACTGTGTAAGTTCCTGTTGTTGACTAGCAACAATTTGACCCTTGTCATTAAATACTATAAATCTCGAACTTGTAGTTCCTTGATCTATACAGCCAAAATATTTCATAAGATGTATTTTAAATTTTGTATATTCAACATGTCTACTGCATTATCCTTTTAATAATTATTGAAATCTATTCTTAGAACAATATTCCAATTTTATAACGTTATTAAATTATAAAGATACACTTAAGTGACAAACTATGGAGTACATATACGAAGAGACAACTGTTTATGCAATATTATTTGTTGTTGCTTTTTTTGCTTCATTAATTGATTCAATTGCTGGAGGCGGTGGTTTATTAACTACACCTTCCATGCTTCTAGTGGGCATGTCTCCACTAAATGTATTAGCAACAAATAAGTTTCAATCATGTTTTGGTACAGTCACTTCAACTTACAACTATTACAAAAATGGCTACCTTGTTGAGAAAAAAAAGTTTTTTTATACTGCTTTATCATTCATAGGGTCAGGTGTTGGCACTCTACTAGTAAGTAGGATTTCAAACGAAACTTTAGAATCTGTAATACCCATACTTCTTATAGGTGCTGCAATATTCTTTATCACTAATAAAGGACCGACTGGTGTAAAAAAGAATGAAAAATTGATTATTGTATTTAATCTTGTTGTCTTTGCGATTGGTTTCTATGATGGTTTTTTTGGACCTGGAACAGGTTCATTCTTCGTCTTAGCTTTCATCATTATCAAGGGTGCAAATATTATGGAATCAACAGCGATTACAAAATTATTAAATTTATCATCGAATTTTGCAGCTTTTATTATTTTTGCTATTCAAGGTTACGTAATATGGTATTTAGGACTTATTATGGCGCTAGCTCAAATAGCAGGTGCATATACCGGGTCTAGATTTGCTATAAAAAATGGTGAAAAAGTTGTAAGACCAGTGTTGGTTATTGTCTCTATACTTTTGTCTATAAGAATACTACTTGCTTAAAAAAAACCGGTAGACAACTACCGGTTCTGAAAAAGTTTAACTGTTTTCTATTTAAGATTTTCAGCTGATGTTTTTCCGTTATTTTCTACTAAGTCATACTCTACTTCCTGACCTTCATCAAGATTTTGCATACCAGCGCTTCTTACAGCTGTGATATGAACAAATACATCTTTATCACCCTCTTCAGGTTCAATAAATCCATATCCTTTAGTTGAGTTAAACCATTTCACTTTGCCTTTCGGCATATATCTCCTTAATTAACTATGTCTTAATAAGACATCTTAACTATACAGAAGTTCCGATATAATTTTTAAAATAATGAGATTTTATTAAATCTTTAATTACTGTTAAATTGTAAAAATATATGAATTTTTTTGATATTGCCATTCTCTTATTTACTTTGGAACTAATATTCAACAGATATATTTCAGAAAGAGTATTTCTATATTCTTTATATCTTGCTGTGATAACAGCAATTATACAATTTTTTACTGTGGGTTATAAGTGGCAGTACATGCCTTTATATTTTATAATTTTCATTTTTGCTGTGAAATATACGACAAACTTTACATTGTCTAATAGATATTTAAGGGTTTTTACTGGTTTATTTATTTTTATATTATTTACTTCATCTTTTTTGATTATCTATTATTTACCCATTCCAGAATTTACGTTAGAAGATAAAAAATATTCAGTAGATTACCACGAAGTACATATTGTCATAGATGATAGAAAACAACCATTAGCTTTTAGTGAATTAAGTAATTTAGAAGAGTCCGGAGTTAGAGAATTACTTGTTGATATTTATTTGCCTAGTAGCAATGAAACAGAACCCACACAAATATTTCGAAATGCATCTACTAATTGGGGTGAACCTGTTATTGAATATTTGAATAGAAATTGGAATTTAAGTTTACCAAAGTTTTTATTTAGTCACCTAAATCTTTCGTTTATTGATATTGGTACTGGTTTAGAGAAAATTCAAGGTGACATTCCAATAGTATTCTATACTCATGGTTGGTCTGGAGAGAAGGTATTTGCAACGGATCAATTAATTAAAATAGCATCAGAAGGTTTCGGAGTTGTAGCAATAGATCATACTGGATTAGCAATGTTTACTGAACTTCCATCAGGCACAATATACAATGACGGTTCAGATTCTTCGAATGTGTTTAATGTAATGAACGAAATGTCTATAGACATAGAAAACACATTAAATTTTTTGAAAGTAAATGACTATGAATTTGACTATGAGGATATATCAATTGTCGGTCATTCTACTGGAGGTGGTTCAGCATATTTATTTTGTGAAAGAATTGAATGTAATAATGTAATCTATCAAGACCCTTACTTAACTCCAATTATTAATAAATTTGAAAGACCGATTTTATTAAATTCTAATTCATATTTTATATACAGTGAAGATTGGTACAACGGAAATTTTGGTGACGATAATCTCACCGAGATTAAAGTTTATAAAGAATTTATTGATAGCGAAAAAAAATTAGAAGGCTTTTATTTAGAAAATTCTGCACACTATGATTTTGTGGCGTTCGGAAGTATAAGTCCACTTACAAAGTTTACTTTTTTAAAAGGATCTATTGAATATGAAGACTCATTAAGAACAAACAATTATTTTAATATTTCAGCTTTAAAGGGAACTAAAATAAATGAAAATGATTTTTTGAAAAAAATAGATAAATAATTTATATGAATTTAAAAGGAACTGAATTTCAAATTAAAGTATGGAAAGAAATATCAAAAATACCATATGGAAAAACAAGGACATATAAGCAAATAGCTGAAGCAATAGGACATCCAAAAAGTTATAGAGCTGTTGCTAATGCTTGTGGTAAAAATCCATATCCTGAAACAATACCATGTCACAGAGTTGTAAAATCTGATGGAACTATCGGTGGATATAGTCCTACTGGTGGCGTTGACAAAAAAAGCCAATTGTTAAGGATGGAGATTTAATTATTTTCTCTTACCAGTTCTGTTTGTTCTAAAATCTAAACGTCCTTTACGTTTTGCAACGTGTTTCTGTTTACGCTTATTCCTTCTTGCTTCTCTAATTTCTTTTTCAACCATAGTTTATGATATTGTATTGTATGGATAATAGTTATGACCAAATTATACCGAAAGTTGGTTTAGGTACATACAATATGGATTCTAGAGAATCTGAATTTATGACATATGAAGCAATCAAATATGGATACAGGCATATAGATACTGCGGCTGTTTATAAAAATGAAGATGGGGTATCAAAAGCATTAGAAAGAATTTTCAATGAAACCCAATTAAAAAGAGAGGACATTTTTATAACTACAAAACTTTGGCCTGGTGGTCTTATTAAATTAGATAGAGTAAGAGATTATAAAGACACATTAAAATCTTTTGAAAAAAGTTTAATGAGATTGAACCTAGAGTATATTGACCTTTACTTAATTCATTCACCGCATGGGAAAAGCAAAAGAATTGAACAATGGAAATCGTTAATGAATTTGAAAGAATCTGGAAAAGTTAAATATATCGGAGTATCAAATTGGGGAATAAATCATATTAATGAATTAAAAGAGAATAAATTACCTTTGCCAGATGCTAACCAAATTGAAATACATCCCTGGTCACAAAAACCCGAATTAGTTAAATATTTGAGAGAGAATAATATTGATATTATTGCTTACAGCAGTTTAGTTCCACTGTCATCATGGAGGCATAAAGATGGAGAAAATAGTAAAAAAACAGAACAAATGTATAAATTAGGAGAAAGCGAAAATTCGCCCTTTAAGTTGTTAGCACAAAAGTATAATTGCACCGAAGCCCAGTTCTTACTGCAATGGGCAGTACAACAAAATTTTGCAGTACTTCCTAAAACTGTAAATTTAGATAGGATGAAAGAAAATTATGATTTTAATTTTGAAATAAGTCAAAATGACATGGATTATGTACGTACTCTTGACATGGGTGGCAGTATCACATGGGAGTATGGGGACCCATTAAAAGTACAATAAATTTAAAATTATTTGATTAATTCTTCATAAATTTATTTTTTACGTAAAGTTGACCTATGAAAAACATTAAAAGCATTAACGACATCGATATATTCATAACAAGTTTTATGCAAAAATGGGGAATAACTTTACTTCGATATTCTCTAGGCATTATATATATTTGGTTTGGAATCCTTAAGCCACTTGGATTAAGTCCTGCTCAAGAATTAGTAGAAAATACTGTTTATTGGTTTGAAAACCCAAAAACCTTTGTACCCATACTAGGTTGGTGGGAGGTCATTATTGGTATAACAATGTGTATAAAACCTATGATTAGAATATCTATAATTTTATTATTTATTCAAATGCCTGGTACTTTTCTCCCACTAGTATTATTCCCTGAAATTTGTTTTACAAACTTTCCTTTTGGGCTAACTCTTGAAGGTCAATACATAATAAAAAATCTAATAATTATTTCAGCAGCATTAGTAGTTGGCTCCACAGTAAGAGACAAAGAATAAAGAATAATGCTTTATATCTTACTGATAGCAATTTTTATAATTGTTTTTTATACAAATTACATAACAAAAATACAAAAGAAAGAAAATAACAATTGGTTGGATGATTTATTTATTAACAATTACAAAATAATTATTGGAGCAATGTTTTTAATATTTACATTCATATTTTGGAGATATAGCTGTTTTTTCATACAATTTAACTGTTAGTTTCAATATTGTAATTAAGAATCTGATTCATATAACTTAATCAATTAATGAAATTTATGCTTTTGTCATGAACAGGTTTAAGGAAATATAATTATTGATATTTTTATATAAAATATATGATTTTTATATATGAATAATAATCTGACTCAGATTTCTAATGTATTAGTGATAGGCAGTGGTGGTGCTGGTCTTAGGGCGGCTATAGAAGCAAAGCTTTTAGGAATGGAAGTTACAGTACTGGGAAAAAGACAAAGTACAGATGTACACACTGTTTTAGCTGCTGGTGGAATAAACGCTGCTTTTGGAAATGTAGATAAAGAAGATTCCTGGGAGCAACATTTTGCTGATACTTTTATCGAGGGATATGGATTATCTGAACCCGAAGTAGTTGAACTAATGGCTAAAGAGTCACCAACCCTTGTAACAGAAATTGATGAGTGGGGAGCTAATTTTGCAAAACTGCCGAATGGTAAAATTGATCAAAGATTTTTTGGTGCTCATACTTATAGAAGAACATGCTATTCAGGAGATTATACGGGAAGATCTATACTTTTTGCCTTGCTTAATAAAGTGAAATCACTAAATATACCCATCTTAGATTCTCAATATGTGTCTGATCTTCTTGTTGAGGACAACGTATGTTTTGGTGCTATGGCTTTTGACATACAAAGTGGTGAAAGAACAGTCTTTTTAGCAGATTCCGTAATAATTGCTGCTGGTGGTCACACTAGATTGTGGAGAAAAAGTTCATCAAGAAGAAATGAAAATACTGGAGATGGATTTCATTTAGCTCTTAAAGCGGGATGCAGGTTAAGTGATATGGAGATGGTTCAATTTCATCCGACTGGTATGGTAATTCCAGAAGAAATGGCTGGCACATTAGTTACAGAAGCTGTAAGGGGTGAAGGTGGAAAGCTTCTTAATAACGAGGGCAAAAGATTTATGGAAAATTACGATAGTGAACGAATGGAATTATCCACCAGAGACCGAGTTGCAATGGCTAACTACACAGAAATTGTAGAAGGAAGAGGGTCTCCAAACGGTGGAGTATATTTAGATATTAGCCATAAAGGTAAAGATTTTATTATTGAGAAATTACCAAGAATGTATAGACAATTTCTTGATACATTAATGATTGATATATCAAAAAGTCCAATGGAAGTATCTCCAACCGCACATTATTCAATGGGAGGCATAGTAGTGACTCCAGAAGAACATTCAACTGGAGTAGAAGGTTTGTATGCTGCAGGAGAAGTAACTGCTGGCCTACATGGTGCTAATCGATTGGGAGGAAACTCGTTGGCAGAGATATTAATATTTGGAAAGAGAGCAGGAGCGGCTGCTTCAGAAAGATCAAAAAACATAGACATTCATAAAAGATCAAAAAAAGTAATAGAAAATGCTCATGAAAATTTAAACTCATTTATAAAAAATGGTTCAGAGGTTGCTAGACCACTACAAAGGTCTTTGAGAAATATAATGTGGGAATATGGTGGTGTTGTAAAGAATGAGGAAAAATTAAAAAAAGGATTACAAGAAATTGAAAACCTTAAAGAGGCATCTAAAGACCTTGACGTGCGTCCTGATTCAGAAGGTTATCAAGATTTAATGTTAGCTTTTGATCTTCAAGCATCTCTTGTATCATCAGAATCAACTTTGATAAGTGCATTAAGTAGAGAAGAAAGTAGAGGTGCACATCAAAGAGATGACTACAAGAAAATAAACAATGATTTCAATGTCAACATGAGAGTAAAATTTGACAGTGACGAAAATATTTTATTATCAAAAGACAAAGTACCAGCATTAAAGAAAGACCTTGAAGGTTTAATTACCAATACAAAAGAAATAGATAACTTTGAGGGAATGCTTTTAGAATAATCTAGAAATCTTCATTTTTTATCGAAAACAAATCATCTACATCACAATCAATCGGTGGCATATTAGTTGCTGATAATGGAAGTAACTGTTCTATATAAAATTTTGATAGTGTTATTTTATCTTTATAAAATTCTTCATCAGTTTCTTTATATTTCTTATCAGCAAGGACAGCTGCTTTGGCCATATAATATCCTCCTAAAACTTGTCCAAACATTTTTGTGTAAGGAGAGGCAAAACCACTAATACTTTTTTGATTATCATTAATTAATAATTTCCTAACTTTCTCAGTAGATTCCATTAAATTTTTAATATGAAATTCATATGATTCATATAATTTAGATAACCTTTCACTATTTTTAAGTTCGCTACTAACTAATAACATTTCATCAAAGAGATTATTTACTGCTTTTCCATCATCTACATGGATTTTTCTTAGTGCAAGGTCTAGTGCTTGAATTCCATTTGTACCAGCATATATAGGAGCAATTCGTGCATCTCTATAATATTGTGCAACACCCGTTTCTTCAACATACCCCATACCTCCATATATTTGAATAGCCATAGAAGTAAGTTCAACACTTAAATCTGAAATCCAACTTTTACTTATTGGAGTTAATAGCCCGCCTCTAGCTTCACCATATTCTCTTTGATCATCGTTACCAAAATATAAAAAATCAAGCATCATCTGATTGTCATACATCATATATCTCATAGCATCAGAATAAGCTTTAATCGTCATGAGCATTCTTCTGACATCTGCATGGTCGATGATTGTTGAATTTTTGGCATCTTCTTTAGATATTCCTACAGGTCTTCCCTGCACTCTGTCTCTTGCATATTGAGCAGCACCTTGTAAAGCTCCTGTAGTGCACGCAAGGCCATGACCGCCAACTCTTATTCTTGCTTCATTAATTGTTGTAAACATATAACTTAGTCCACGATTCTTTTCTCCAACTAAATAACCTATAGCGCCGTTATACTCCATTACACAAGTTGGGCTTCCATGAATACCTAACTTTTCTTCAATAGATATACAATTTACATTATTTCGTTCACCAAGTGAGCTATCATCATTAACTATATATTTAGGAACTATAAACATAGATATTCCTTTTGTACCTTCTGGCGAATCTGGAACTCTAGCCAAAACAAGATGAACTATATTCTCTGATAAATCATGCTCTCCAGATCCTATCCATATTTTTGTACCTGTAATCTTATATGTTCCATCTTCTTGAGGTTCTGCTTTAGTAGTTAAATGATTTAAATCAGAACCAGATTGGGGTTCGCTTAAGTTCATTGTTCCGGTCCATTCTCCACTTACAAGATTTGGCAAGTATAGATCTTTTTGTTCTTGACTAGCATGTTGATTAATTCCAGATATTGCACCAATACTTAACCCTGGTCCTAATACAAAAGCCATATTCGCAGTACATAAGATTTCAAGTGTTCCAGCTGATAATAGATAGGGCATCCCACCACCGCCTATTTCTAAGGGTAATGATATTGACGCCCAGCCAGCACTTTTAAATTTTTCGTATGCCTCAATAAACCCAGGAGGCATGTTAACTACTCCCTTATTAAATTTGGCACCGTGCTTATCTCCATCTGCATTGATTGGAGCTAATACTTCTTCAGCAAATTTTGAACACTCTTCAATAGCGGGTACTGCTATATCTAAATTAAAATCTTTAAACCTGACAATATTATTTAATTTTTCGTATGAATTAAGAACATCAAATGCAAATAAAATATCTTTTACTGGAGCTTTGTAATTAACTGCCATATAAAAATTTTAAAGATATGTTGTTATATCGAAAATCAGGAAATAAATAGATTAAAAGCATCTCTAGGATTTGATCGAAGAATGCTGAGTTGTTTTTGATATTTAAATGTATATATACTTATACAAATGAAACGTATCTATACATTCGGTCATAAACAAGTTGAGAGAAATATAACTGTTGGTGACATATTAGATAATAAAAAAAATAATAGAATAATGACTCAAGTTACAGCTGCCAATCAAGTGGAGGCTGAAATAATTGCAAACCAAGGTATAGATATGATTATTACTGGAAGTGATTGGTATCAAGATGTCAGAAATGGAGCACCGAACACTTTTATCACAGCAGCACTTTTTGCTGGAAGATTTATTACAAATGAAGAAATACTCCGTGGTGCATTTGATGTAATGATGGCAGGAGCTGATTCCGTACTTACACCAAGAAGTTTCGATGTAGTAGAGATGCTAGCAAAAGAAGGCATGCAAGTGCAAGGTCATGTAGGCATGGTGCCTTCAATGGCAACTAAATATGGTGGAATTAGGACCGTTGGCAAAACAGCCGAAGAAGCAATATCAATATTGAAAGATATGAAAAGACTAGAAGATGCAGGTGCTTTTGGTGTAGAAGTTGAGTGTGTTGCAGAGGATGCATTAATTGAAATTAAAAAACATACATCCTTAGTAATAAATTCACTTGGTTCAGGTTCTGGTGGAGATGTAATGTTTTTATTTTTTGAAGATATTTGTGGTGAAACATCAGAAATTAAAATACCTCGGCATGCTAAATCTTGGGGAAATGGTCAAGATATTAAAAATAAGTTGAACAAAGAGAGATCCAAAGCAATTAAAGGATTCAAAGAAGATGTAGTTTCAGGTAAGTTTCCAAATAGTGATCATACTGTAGAAATGTTACCTGGGGAAAAAGACGTTCTTCTTGAAAGACTTGATAGTTTTTAGTAGCTTAAGTTTTATTTTTAAATAGATTGGGAATTAGTACAGGAGTGGTTCTTTTATACCTTTGATACTCCTCTAAATGACCATATCGTTCATCTGCAATTCGTTCGAGTAAATTAACACCACTCATGCGTGTTAATAAAACATATACAAAAACAGGTGATACAAGACTTATGTATTCAACGCCAGTTAAAGTATTTAAAGCAATTACAGCAATACCTGTCCAAAGTGTTATCTCACCAAAATAATTAGGGTGTCTTGATCTAGCCCATAAGCCTGTATGAATGAAAGCTTCGCTAGGGTTATTTTCTTTTCTAAATACTCTTTTTTGGTAGTCAGAAATGGATTCAATAGTAAAACCAGAAAGCCATAACGCCATACCAACCATTGCTAATACTGGAAGCGTGTCTTCCTCGGGTGACAAGATGGCAATAATTGCTGCGCATGCAGTTAATGATACCCAAAGTGCTTGTCCCATCCAGTATTGTAGAAAGTAAAAAAAATGTCTTTTTGCTTTTTCGAACCTTACATCTTTACCAACATTTCTAACTCTTGTGAACAAATAAATTCCGAGTCTTGAAGCCCAGATCATTACATAGAAATAGATTATTGAATCAATCATTGTTTTATTTTCAACTGAAAAATATGCGAGTGAAACAGTTGCAATATACGTTAAGCTACCAACTAAGTCATAATATTTTTCAGTTTTCAATAAAAAAGAAGGAATAAAAAATATTATCTGTAGGAGTACTGCAACAATCAAAATAAACGTAAAGGCATTCATGCCTCTTATTTCTATTTCAATATTTTGACCTGCAATATTAATTAAACCTATACAGACCAAGAAAGCTGTAATATTAATAATGTTTTTAATCTTTCTATTCACATTAAAAGTATATACGTATATTTGGATTTACTTCTTAAACCAGTTATGACTTAACAATATTAATGTATACATTATGGAAGATAATTACTATGCATCTGTTGATAACAAAAAAATGTATATAAATTACTTTGATGCTCTGTATTTGTTAAATATTGTATTTAAAAAAAATAAAGAATACGAGTTTATAGATAAATCACACGTAGAGTCAATCTGGAATTCGATTGATTACAAATACCATAAATTCTGCGTAATAAAAGGTTTCGAATATGAGCTAGGTGGCTATGAAGTGCAAATTGGAGATGAATATAAAGGCGTTAGTGAAAAATTGATCCCTAAAGATAATTCAAATATTACTTATAATCCTCTCACATTCGATGAAAATCCAGATTTTAAAAAATCATACTGGAAAAGAAGAAATAATGCTCTCAATACTTTTACTGAGGGAGATGAATTTTTAAATGAGAATTATTATATTGCTGGTTTTTCTGAAAAGTTTGATTATGAAAACCAAAAAATATTGGGTTTAAATACTCCATACGTTAATTTTGTTATAAATAAAAACTAATATTTTTATATGGATGATTTAATTTTAAAACAGTTTGATAAACCTGATGAAGTTAGAAATTTTGAAAAAGGTAAATTTGAAATTGTTCAGATGCCTACTATGACTATTGGGCGTGCAACTTACAAACCAGGCTGGAAATGGTCAAAGGATGTATCACATTTATCAGGTACGAAATTTTGTGAAGTAGAACACCTAGGTATGGTTATACAGGGAAAAGCTACAGCACAATTTGAAGGTGAAGATCCTATTGTTATGAATGTTGGAGATATATTTTATGTATCTAATAAGCCACATGATAGCTGGGTAATAGGTGAAGAAGATTACGTATCAATTCATTTTTTAGGTGCAGATAAATATGCAGACTGATTTGTGGGAGATACAAGATTTGAACTTGTGACCCCTTGCGTGTCGAGCAAGTGCTCTGCCAGACTGAGCTAATCTCCCGTATTTAAAAATATAGCATCATTTAATATTTTATAAATTGATTATTTCTCTACAGTAATAATTCTTTTGCCAAACCTCAAAAAAAGTCTTTCAACAATTTCAATAATTAAATTAAGTAACCAAAGGCCAATATATATAGCCAAAAATATTTGTATAAACTGCCACAGTACTATCACGATTATTCCGTACACAAAGATCCATGTGATTGTAAATTTTAAGGAATATATTGGTGACTGACTATTCATTAAAACGGAACCTCTTCAAATCTTTGAATAAGTGAATCGTTGTTATTTTTGGGGTTGTTTACTGCTCTGTCAACTTTATGGAATTCTATATCATCGTATGTATAATCTAAAATTTTCGTATAAATCTCTTCACTTGATAAATTAGATACCCATAGATCTCTTTGTTTTTTGGTAAGCAACAATGGAGATCTGTTGTGAATAGGGTGTAATGAACTTACAGCTTCTCTTGTGATGATAGATGTTTCAATATCACCACTACTTCTTTTCCAATAAAGGCCGGCAGCAAACAATAACCTTTTAGTAGTATCAAAAAAATAATATGGTTGTTTGATTCCGTCTTCTTCTTTCCACTCATACCATCCGGAGATAGGAATTAAACATCTTGAGTTTTTAAATGCTGAAGTAAATGTTTTTTTTTCCAGTAGCGACTCATACCTTGTATTGAATAAAGGTCTTGGATTTGATTGACTCTTTAACCATTCGGGAAAGTATCCCCAGTTGGCAATTATTAAATTATTATCAATAATGCACGGCGCCTGATTCTGTGGTGCTACGTTAAAGTTTTGTTTGTATTGAATTTCAGAATAGTTATTTACAAAAGACAGTTCATCATTTTCAATATCAATATAATATCTTCCACACATGTATTTAGTGTAATAATGATGGGTCTATACTGTCACCATCAGAGAATGAATGGTGTTCCTTATTATATATAATATGAACATTTTGTTTACCCAGGACGCTCAAATGCTCACCATCTTTAATAAAATAAGTATCTTTTTCTAAACACAACAATTTGTACTTACCTCTGTTAAGCAACTTTACTGTGTTTGAAATCCATGAATAAAAACTCTCACCATAATGAGGTATTACAATTGTTTTTGGTAAATAATTTAAACCAATACCTTTAATCATTTTTTCTCCCATTATCATTGCTCCCGCACTACAACCAGCAACAATACCTCTTCGTTCTAGGTTTCGAAGTTCACTAGAAAATTCAGAATCGTAGATAGAATCATACAAGTGATTAGGTGATCCACCAGAAAAGAAAACGAAATTCGCTTTTTTCATTTCTTGAATTACTGATTCTTTATTCAAATCTTTACGATTTCTTGCATCTATGTGTTGATGTTTGACATTTAAATTACTGAAATGTGTATTCGCTAAATTCTCCCAATACATAAGTCTTTCATCAGATTCTTTACCAGCAGCTGTGGAAAAAGTAAGTACATATGGCGTCTCGTTAAGATAATGTAAAAGTTTTTTATCTACATCAAAAATTGATGGTAAAAACTCTCCGGATCCTGTAATAGCAATCATAATTATTGGAGGCGACGACCGGAATCGAACCGGTGTACAAGGTTTTGCAGACCTCTGCGTAGCCACTCCGCCACGTCGCCGTGAAGAGCGGTAGAAGGGATTCGAACCCTCGACCTTCTCGTTGGCAACGAGACGCTCTAGCCAGCTGAGCTACTACCGCATTAGTAATATATTAATAAATTATATAAATAATAAAATTAATTTTTTCCAGTAGAACCAAAGCCGCCATCAGATCTGTCTGATAAATCTAAACTATCAACTTCATCAAATATTAAATCACTGGTTGTAATGGCTACTAACTGTGCAATTCTTTCATGTCTTCTTACTGTGTAACTAACATCTGAGTAGTTCATTAAAGGCACCATAAGTTCCCCTGTGTATCCCGGGTCAATAAGTCCAGGAGAATTTATTGGAGATATTAAATGTTTTGTCGCTAGTCCAGATCTTGGGAGTACAAAACCACCCAAATTTTTTGGTAATTGTATAGAGATACCAAGATTTACTAATACTACTTTTCTAGGATCTATCAAATAATCATTATCGGCATATAAATCATACCCAATATCATCCTCATGACTTTTTTCAGGTATTTTGCCAAACTCATTAAGAATTTTTATTTTTATATTAAAATTATCTTTCAGTGGTAGCCTTTCAATGATGAATATTAGAGATTATTTTTCAATAAATAAAACTAAAACAACTAATAAAATTAAAATTCTTGATTTATTAGGTTTCGAACCTGACATTGAAATTGACTCTACACAATATAATGCAGATGTCCAAGTTGATTCTATTAGTACAGAACAACAGTCTTTTGAGGAATTGATTTCTGCAACGGAGGATCTTGTTGTAGAAGTTAAAAAACCTAGTATTGAGACATATCTAGATACTGCTGAATCAAATTCCACAGAAACACCAACTGATACATTTAATCCTCTCAGAATAACTGAGCAAATCCAAAAAGTATGGTCTGATTTAGAAAGTCGTAGACAATGGGTTCTTCCAACTTTTATAGGAATATCAACTTTGATAATAATCTTTATTTCAGTAAATAGCTACATAGATTACAGGAATACTCAGACAGAAATTATAGAAGATGCAATAATAGTTACATCTAACTCAAATGAACTAATTGATCTGCTACCAACTCTAATTGAGATTTCCACAAATACATTTTATTCAAAGTACGACGTTTCAAATGCAAGTGCTAATTTACAGCAAATAGAGTCATCTCTAATTGAATATAGAACAAATTTAGAATCTAGAAATGATATTGAAAATAAAGATGAAGTTCTCAATAACTTAAATGATATTTTTATATTAGTGAACGAACTTGACCTAGTGATAACGTATAGAATTTTGATATCTGAAGTTCTTGTATATGGTAATTTACCTGCTGAAGATGGCGAAATAAATATTGATGAAATAACGATTGAACTATCAGGTATAATCGCACAAAGTAAAGTGAATTTTTCAAATTTACCTGAAATTGAGGAATTTAACAACCACAGAAACTTAGTTGAAGTAGCTATTGTTACAGCTGAAGATCTACATGGACGTTATCTAGCTTCTTTAAGGAATAATGAGTTTGATGTAGCAAAATCTATAATTTCAACAATTAATTTAAATAAATCAACCGAGATTAAAGCTTTTGAAAACGCATTGGAAGATTTTAACAATAAAAGTTTGAATGCATACAATAATTTTGATGATTTGCCCTGAATTATAGCTCAGCAACTTCTTTTTCAAAGTCAGAAGCATCAGAAAACTCTTTATAAACAGACGCAAATCGTAAATAAGCTACTTTATTGATTTCTTTTAAGTGTTTTAATACTGTTTCACCAATAAATTCAGATTTTACTTTTTTTCCACTCGACTTTATCTCGTTATGTATATTATCGACAAGTGTTTTTAACTTTTTCTCATTGATATCTAAACCACCAAAAGCGTTATCTACACCTTGATATAATTTTTCATAGTTAAATTCTTCAACATCACCACTTCTTTTTAGGACCATTACGCTAATATCTGCTTTTTCATAGGTGGTGAATCTTAGGTTACAGGTAGAACATTCTCTTCTTCTACGAATACCTTCATTCGTTTTTCTAGAGTCAATTACGCTAGTATCGCATTCGCTTCCAAAAGGACATACCATATATAGTGTAATTATAATTAATTCTAGATATAGTATCAAATATTTATTGGCAATAAGATGATCTGATCGATAAAAAGTAATGAATTATCTAAATTATTTAATTTTTTTACTAAATAAATAAATTCTTCATGATTTTTGGTAGTAAATTTATGTGAAATGCCCCAAAGAGTATCTCCTTCTTGAATTTTATATTCAACTATTGAAGTATTTTGGTAATAATTTACTTGATTTATGGGTTTTTTAACAAAAAATATCATTAGGCTACTAAAAAAGTACAAATATATTATTAATTTGATTTTCAACTTCATAAAACTATTTTAGAAATTCGATATGACAAAATTTATTCGAACATTTGTTCTATTTTATGGTATAATATTTTGATATGAATAAACAAGCAGAGATTTTAGAGTACATAAATCATAAATTAATTACTGAAGGATCCTCTCCTTCAGTTAGAGAGATAGCCAAGGCTGTAAATCTTAAGTCAACGAGTTCAGTGCAGTACCACTTAGATAATTTAATTAAAAAAGGTTTACTTACTAAAAAGGCAAACTTATCAAGATCATTATCAAATAATCAAAAGTTAAATACATTCATGTCAGTACCAGTGATCGGTGAAATTTCTGCTGGCACTCCCCTTCTAGCTGAAGAAAATAAAATTGGAGAAATTCCAGTTGTTGAAGAAAAATATAATAAAGATCTCTTTGCATTAAAGGTTATTGGTGATTCTATGGTTGATGCAGGAATTCATGGTGGTGATATTGTTGTTGTTGATAAAAACATAGAGCCAAAGAATGGAGATATCGGCGCTTTTATGATTAACGACACAGAAGCAACTGTTAAATATCTAGACACAATATCTGGTAAAAAATATCTTATCCCAGCAAATAAAAATTATGAAAATTTTGAAGTAAATGAAAATACTCAGCCAATTGGAAAAGTTGTTAGTTTATTTAGAGATATATAACTTCTCCTGATAGATATAATTTATCATTTTCAAATCTTAGATTTAAATCACCACCCGGATACATTACAAATGAATTATTATCAATTTGATCTGTTTTATTTAGATAGTTAAACATGCATAGTGCACCTGATCCACAGGCATCTGTCTCACCTACTCCTCGTTCGAAGACTCTAGCTTTAATGTAATTTCTACTAACTATTTGATATATTTCAACATTTACACCTTCTGGGAATATGTTTTCATTAACTACATCTGAATACAAACTTTCTAAATCTAATCCATCTACTTCTTCTACTTCAATCATAAAATGAGGATTCCCAACTGAAGATTTAACACCTTCGAATGAATTTACATTAATCTTTTCTTCTTCATAAGTAGGAATAGGAGTTGATACTTCAACTATATTGTCATCTACATAAACTTCTAAATCTCCAACTGGTGCTTTAACAATAAATCTTTCAACATCTACATAATTATTGTCAAGTGCGTATTTAGCAGCACATCGCACGCCGTTTACACAAAGCTCTGCATCAGAACCATCATTATTGTAATAATGCATTTTTACAGAATTATTATCTAATGGTTCCACGAATATAACTCCATCAACTTCATATACAGCGTCACTTACAAGTGCAATAATTTGAATTTCCGAAACTTCACCATCATACTTACCAACTATAAAATCATTCCCTGTGCCAGACATATACGCAAAATTAGTCATTAATTATCTCCATCATTGAATTGTATACAAGGTCCTTGTCATCAGTTTCAATCATATGTAATTTTGGTTCTTTTTTAAACCACGTAATTTGTTTTTTAGCAAGTCTTTTTGTTTTTATATTAATATTTTCTTCAAAATTATCAGATAAATTCATTCCAATAGCTTGCAGGACTGTTTTTGAAGGATTGTTTATTTTGTTTATTTCTTCTACCAATCCATTATCAATCATTTTTTTGGTTCTAATTTCAATATTGTTTTTATGATTAGGATGATTCCAAAATACACCAACTTTTTCTTTGGGTAAATTTACTTCTGGAAATACATATTTTGATTCTTCCAACATAAAGCTTTCTATGTTTCTCATTAATCTTCTTTTGTTAAGCTCAATATCAGGGATGGGGATCTCGTTAAGTTCATGAAATTTTATCAATTGATCAAAATTTAACTGTTCTAATTCTGACCTTATTGTTGGATCAGTTGGTTTAAATTCGTACCTATCAATAATTGCTTTTATGTATAATCCTGATCCTCCAACCGCTAATATATCTTCATTAAATGTTTTTTCCGGTATATTTTGATCGATAAGATAATTTAAATAATCAATTATTGAAAAATTCTGGTCACAATCTGCAATATCTAAACCATAATATTTTACCTGGGCTTGCATAACGTCAGAAGGTTTTGCAGTTAACACATCAAGCCCCTTATAAACAGCCATAGAGTCAACTGAAAGAATAGACATGTTTTTCTCAATTGCAATTCTGTGTGCTAAATCTGACTTTCCAGATGCTGTTATGCCTGTGAGAAAATATAACAAACTAAATTAATTCTGCTTTTAAATAAAAAGGTGTCGAATCAATAATTTTAACTTCAACAATATCCCCAGTAGAAACATTTTTATTATCAATATGTGTAATCTGTCCACTATCAATTTTGCCAGTTAGAACCTGATTATTTTTTTTCGATGGCTTTTCAATTAATAAGACTTGTTCGGTTCCAACAAATCTTTTTAATCTTTTTTCACTAATATCTGTTTGAACGTCTTTTAAATGTTGAAATCTTTTTTTAATAATATCTTGGTCAACATATTCATCTTCCATATCGTAAGCTCTTGTGCCTGGTCTTGGCGAAAACTGAAACATATAAACAGAATCAAATTCAACATATTTTACAATGTCCATTGTGTGTTGAAAATCATCATCAGTTTCACCAGGAAAGCCAACTATTATATCTGTTGTCAATGACACGTCTGGAATAATGTCTCTAATCATGTCAACTTTTTGTATAAATTTATCCTTATTGTATCCACGATGCATCTTTGAAAGAATATCACTACTTCCACTTTGTAATGGTACGTGTATCTGATTACACACTTTACTTAGTGACTTGACTGCATTTATAGTTTCCTCTTTAAAATCTTTTGGATGTGGTGATGTAAAACGAATTCTTTCAAGTCCATCTATCTCATTAAGCTTATGTAACAACTGAGCAAAGTACGGTCTACTCTTATTATCAATTTTTAAATCTCTACCATATGAATTTACATTTTGTCCTAATAAAGTTATTTCTTTAATCCCTGACTCTACTAATTCCTGCGCTTCATTGATGATATCGCTAGGCCGTCTGCTAATTTCTGGACCTCTGACAGATGGAACAATGCAAAATGTACAAGAATTATTACACCCGATTTGAATTGTTAACCATGCAGAATGCTCAGACTCTCTAATTGATGGTGCATCTGTTGGAAGATCTTCTATTTCATCAATAATTTCAGTTATAGGACCCCAGTCTTCTGATTGATTGAGTAGATTAATTATGTTTGTTAAATTGTGAGTACCAATTACGACATCTACCCATGGAGCTCTCTCTCTTACTAATTCTTTATCTTTCTGTGCAGCACATCCACCAACAAGTAACTTTCGATCGATTCCTTCATCTTTCCATTTTTTTAACTGACCAAGTGTTCCATATAATCTATCATCAGCATTTTCTCTGATGGTACATGTGTTGATAAACATAATATCTGCGGAATCCTCAATGATAGCTTTTGTCATACCGTCTAGTTCAAACATGCCAGCTATTTTTTCAGAGTCATGTTCATTCATTTGGCATCCAAATGTTTTAACAAAATATTTTTTACCCTCACGCGAAGGAGTAAAATTCATTTTTGGTTTAATTACAACTGTTTGTTCCACAATTGAATTATAAAATTGTTTTTTAAATAATCTCTATATTATTTTTCTGGTGTTGCATCCTCTGAATCTTCTACATTTTCCACTTCTGTAGCCTCATCAGACTCAATCATTCCAACTGCTTTATACACATCTGTTTCTAACTGCAAAGCAATATCAGCATTTTCTCTTAAAAATCTCTTAGAATTTTCCTTACCTTGACCTAGTTGAATCTCATCATATGTAAACCAAGCTCCAGCTTTTCTCACTATTCCATGGTCTACACCTACATCTAACAAGCTGCCTTCTCTAGAAATACCTTGACCAAACATAATATCGAATTGAGCTTCTTTAAATGGTGGTGCGACTTTGTTCTTTACAATTTTTGCACGTACGCGATTACCAATCATTTCCGCACCAATTTTAAGAGTTTCAATTCTTCTAATATCAATTCTTACTGATGCATAAAATTTAAGCGCTCTACCACCACTTGTAGTTTCAGGAGAACCCCACATAACACCAATTTTTTCTCTAATTTGATTGATAAATATAACAGTCGTTTGTGTTTTATTGATAGAAGATGTTAGTTTTCTTAACGCCTGTGACATTAATCTTGCTTGTAAGCCAACATGGGATTGACCCATCTCTCCATCAATCTCAGCTTGAGGTACTAAAGCTGCAACAGAGTCAATAACTACTACATCGACACCTTCGGAATCGATCAGCATATTTGCGATCTCTAGAGCTTGTTCTCCTGTATCAGGCTGTGATACAAGTAATTCGTCAACATCAACACCAAGAGCGCTTGCATAGATCGGATCAAGAGCATGTTCTGCATCAATGAATGCTGCTACTCCACCAGCTTTTTGAGCTTCTGCTGCAATGTGTAAAGATAATGTTGTTTTACCTGAGCTTTCAGGACCATAAATTTCTATGACTCTTCCTTTGGGCACACCACCTATACCTAATGCAAGGTCTATTGATAATGCTCCTGTAGATATAGAAGGTATCTTTCTAACTTGGTCAGAACCAAGCTTCATCAAAGAACCTTCACCAAATTGTTTTTCTATCTGCGAAAAAACTGTATCGAGTTTTTTTGCCCTGTCTTTATCCATTATTTTCTCCTATTTATTAACAATAATTAATTACTATATAAACATCTCAATATGACAAATTTTAATCGAACATTTGTTCGAATACAACTATTTAATTAAATTTAATAGATCCCATATACAGTTATTTACTGCTCTATTTATGATGTCTTCCCTATTACCACGTAAATTGTGTTTGAAATTGGATATCTCACCATTAATACAGATGGATATAAATATTTCACCTATTTTATATTTACTTGAAGGAACGGGACCAGCTTCACCCAATACTGCTAAACCGACTGATGAATTATATTTTTTCATAGACGCAACTGCTAACTCTTCAGTGAGTAGCACCCAGTCCTCATTAGGTTCAGCATTTAATAGTTCTTTTTTTGCATCCATAGAATACAAAACATTAGATGCAAGTAGTGATTTACTTGCACCTGGATGAGACACAAGCTCTTTAGAAAATAATCCCCCTGTAATGCTCTCTACTATTGATATTGTATAATTCCTAGCTTTTAGTTCCCTTAATAAAACTTTCGAAGCAGGGATATTTTCATAACTTAATACATTGTCACTTAATGTTTCTTTTATAAGATGTTTAAAGTCTTTCAACGCATCGACACTGACTGAATTTTTATCGATTCGTAATTTAATTATTCCCTTGCTCGCTAAATAAGCAATATCTAAACCTTTAGGTTTAAACTTGTCAATTTTTTCAGCTAAAGCAGACTCTGCTTCGTTAAAAAATAAAATAAATTCATAATCTTTTTCAACTTTTGTAAAATTATCTTTTAAAAATGGTATTAACTCATCTGTTACCAGCGGTATGAACTCTCTTGGTGGTCCTGGAAGTATGAATACATGTTTACTTTTGTATTCAATATAAATCCCTGGTGAGGTTCCGTTTGTGTTGTTTAATTTAGTTGCACCTGCTGGAATTTCTGCTTGCTTAACATTTGTTGCGGGCATAGTCATGCCTCTACTCTCCCATCTAGATTTCATCCAACTTAGATGATCTTCATCAACAACAAGTTTTAAGTTAAACATTTCAGAGATAACTTCTTTTGTAAAGTCGTCTTCTGTAGGTCCAATACCTCCGCATGTAATAATTACATCATTACTTTGAAGTAATTCATTTACAGCATCTTGTATTAATTTTTTATCATCAGGAACAGTTTTTTCAGATGATAGAATAAAACCATTATTGTATAAAGCTTGTCCAAGTGATGCAAGATTGGTATTAATAGTATCACCAAGTAAAATTTCAGTTCCAACGCTTAAAAGTGCAATATTCACATATGTAGGATAGCAAGGTTATTTATCAATAATATTATGATTATTGTATGAGACGATACTTACCAATATTGATAATATTATTTATTACTTGTTCGTATGGGGCTAGTGAAGAACTGGAAAAGGTTGGAGAATCTAGAGATGCTATTACTGAGAATTCTTTTGAGTATATAGATACATCTGAAGTTGTTGCTACTGAGAATTTTACAGACAAAAAAACAATCATAATTTTCTGGGCAGATTACTGAGGCCTCTGCAGACAGGAGTTACCTGTCTTGGAGGCTGAGTTAAAAAATTTAGAGGGAGAATATGATGTACTTGCACTTGCGCATAGTGAGTACACTCCCACTTTAGAATGGGTAAAAGACAACTTAAAAGGAAATCTTAGAATTGGATTTTCTACCCCACAATTAAGAGATTATTTTAAAGTAGTTGGTCAACCGATAACTATTGTACTTGATACAAATGGCGAAATAATTTTTAGAGATTTTGGTGAAATAAAATTTACAAATTTTTAACTTAATTAGAGTCTCTTAAATCCTGAATATGTAATATAGAAATATAAGCTAGCGGAGGATAATGATGAAAAAATCATTACTATTTCTTCTCTGTTTTGCATTAGTAGCTACTGCTTGTGGTGGTACTGCTGAAGAGACAGTAGAAGAACCCGTTGCTATGGAAGAAGTCGAAACATTAGATGCGCCAGCAACAACAGCTGCGCCAACTTTAGATAAAATTGTCTTTGGCTTTGTACCTAGCGCGGAACAAGCCGAATTATTAGATAACATTCAACCAATGATGCAACTTTTATCTGATGGTTTGGGTATTGAGGTGGAAGGTATTGTAACAAGCGACTATTCAGGTCTTCTCGTTGCTATGGGATCTGGTCAAGCTGATGTTGGTGCTTTTGCAACTTTAGGGTATGTAACAGCAATGGACGCTTTTCCAAGAAGATTTGAAGCAATTGCTAAGTCTGTTAGATACGGTTCAGGTTCTTATCATGGAACATTTTGGACAACTGATGCGAGTATATGTAATTCCACACCTGTAATTGGAGCTTTTGAAAATATAAACGGAGTTCCTACTTTAGTTACTGGAACAGAAACTTCACCCCCTGATGTAAAAGCACTACAAGTAGGCTGGGGATTTGGTGATGATGGGTTAATCCCAGAAGTCCGAGATGGTGTTACTACCAGCCCGGGTCTTGCTTGTGAAGCTGATCTATCTGTTATGTTAGGAGAAGAAGTACTTTTTGTTGAGGAAGGTTCAACATCTGGATATTTATATCCATCACTTCAACTTAAAAAAGCTGGTATTGATTATACAAGTGACATAACACAAAGGTTTGCAGGTTCACATGATGGTGTTATTGCTGGTCTTTATAACGGTGATGCTAAATTTGGTGTTACATATGATGACGCAAGAAGAACATTAAGAAAAACCAATCCTGATGTAGGTGAAAAAGTTATAGCATTCGCGATAACAGAGGAAATTCCTAATGACGTTATTGCAGTAAGAACAGATTTGCCAGAAGATATTAAACAAAAAATTTATGACATTTTGTCAGAATTTATTGCTACAGAAGATGGTAGAGCATTAATGGACGAAATTTATGGATGGACTGATTTAGTACCTGCAGATAACTCTGAGTTTGATGTTGTTAGAGAAGCAGCACAAGAATTTGGTCTTTACGACGACTAATTAATAGAAAACTAGGGCAGTTAAAACTGTCCTAGTTTTTTTTATAATTAATATGATTGAATTCAAAAATGTGAGTGTTGTATATCCTGGTGGAGTAAATGCACTAAACAATGTGACTCTGAATATTGATGAGGGTGATTTTGTAATTATTGTTGGAATGTCTGGTGCTGGTAAATCAACTTTGTTGAGAACTGTTAATAACCTAGTCAAACCAACCGATGGAGATGTTTTTATTGACTCACAAAATGTAACAAACGCCTCAAAGAAGGAACTTAAAAAAATAAGATCAGATATAGGCATGATATTCCAAACGTTTAATTTAGTAAATCGCTCATCTGTATTAAAAAATGTGTTGACTGGAAGACTAAGTCAAGTTTCGACTCTAAGATCTGTATTTGGTCTCTGGCCTAAAAATGATAAGGAGATTGCTTTTGAATCATTAAACAAAGTAGGAATATTAGAAAAGGCTTATGTTAGAGGTTCCAATTTATCCGGAGGTCAACAGCAAAGGGTTGGAATAGCGCGTGCCCTTGCTCAAAAACCAAAAGTTATGCTCGCAGATGAACCTGTAGCATCGTTAGATCCAATTACTTCAAGAGTTGTGATGAAATATCTTAAGGAAATTAATCAAGAATTAGGTATTACAACTATTGTAAATCTTCACTTTTTAGACCTAGCTAAAGAGTTTGGTGAACGATTAATAGGGTTAAAAGATGGTGAGCTTGTGTACGATGGAAAAGTTGATGATGTAAGTGACAAAGACTTTGAAAATATTTATGGTAGAGCAATCAAATCTTCAGATTTATTAGGGGAAGACGATTAAAGTCCCAAGAAAACCCCTTCCTTCATTGTTAACTGTTGTTGGATATCCTTTTGCTTTATTTTTTTCAATATTTTCTTTTTTTCAAGTTGGTTTTAATATTGATGATTTCAAAAGAAATTGGGAAAATAGAAAACTTGTCACTGATACACTTTTTGATCCAAAATGGGATTGGGCAATTGAAAATGCATCTCTAGCTTTGCTCGAAACTATACAAATTGCAATTCTTGCAAGCATTCTTGGCTGCTTCATAGCTTTACCCTTATCTTTCTACGCATCAAGAGCCACTAACCAAACAACATTCACCTATGTTGTATATAAATCCTTCTTAAATTTCATAAGAACTATTCCAGATTTGTTTTGGGCAATGCTATTTACAGTTGCAGTCGGTTTAGGTCCATTTGCAGGAGTTCTAGCATTAGTAATGTTTTCGCTAGCAATCATGGGAAAGTTACTATCTGAAACAATTGACAGTATTGATTTAGGGCCATTAGAAGCAGCAAAAGCAAGCGGAGCAAAACATACTCAAGCTGTTTTTACATCTGCACTCCCACAAATTTTGCCAAACTTTACAGCTTATTTTTTATATATCTTTGAATTGTGTATTAGAGCTTCTGTAATTTTAGGATTGGTTGGTGCTGGTGGTGTTGGAAGAATTATTGAAACACAAAGAATATTTTTAAGATTTGATAGGATTTCGCCAATTATTGTTTTAATACTTATAGCGGTAATAGCAATCGAACAATTTAGTGTCTGGTTAAGAAGAAAAATTTTATGAGTGTTCCAAAACAGCCACTAAACCAAAGAGTTCTAAAATATGTGATAACATTTCTAATCATCGCCGGATCTTTGTGGTCTGCCTCTGGTCTTGAAATTACTCCTGAAAGATTTTTAACAGCCCCAAGTAAAGTTTGGATTCTTATAACAGCTATGTTTCCTCTAGACCTTTCCCAAGAAGCTATTGACAGAATTGTACCTAAAGTTGGTGAATCATTGTTTATCGCTTGGGCTGGAACTGTTATCGGAGCATTTTTTAGTTTTCCAATAGCGTTTTTAGCAGCAAATAATTTTTCATTAAATACTTTTAGCAGAGTTACTAAACAAATATTAAATGTGATAAGAGCATTTCCCGAATTAATTCTAGCGTTTGTTCTTTTGCCAATTACAGGGTTAGGACCTTTAACAGGTACTCTAGCTGTTGGAATACATTCTATTGGTACATTGGGAAAACTTTCTTCTGAAGTAATTGAAGGAATTGACGAAGGTCCTCTTGAATCAATTAAATCTTCTGGTGGATCCAAGCTGAATGAGCTTTTTTTTGGAGTAATACCACAAGTAATGCCAACTATTACATCATATTGGTTGTATAGATTTGAAATTAATTTAAGAGCGTCAGCTGTATTAGGTGTAGTTGGTGCTGGTGGAGTAGGTGCTGAATTAATTAATCAATTACGTTTTAGAGATTTTCCTCGTGCAGGTACTGTTTTGGTAGTGACTATAGTTATGGTTTTAATTGTTGATGCTATTTCTGCCGCAATAAGAAGAAGAATTATTAAAGGAAGAGATATAAAAGTTTAATTTATTCATACCAAGATTCATCATCTTCAGAATCTGTATTTTCTAAAGATACATCTTGATTATCCTCACTTACTTCAATGGATGATAAATTACCTGTCTCAAATTCTTCAACGGTAATCAAAACTTCTCTAGCTTTAGAACCTTCTGAAGGGCCGACAATACCTTGAGCTTCAAGTATATCCATTAACCTGCCTGCTCTTGCAAAACCTACTCTAAGTTTTCTTTGAAGCATTGATGTAGATCCTAATTGAGATCTGACAACTAGTTCCTTGGCTGAAGAAATAAGCTCTTCATCTTCTCCAAAATCATCTTGTATCGTGCTGCTTGATTTTTTTTGTTCTTCTGTAACAGCAGGATTATATTGTGCAGCTTTTTGCTTTCTCACCCATGAAACAACGTCTTTAATTTCGCCTTCAGTTACCCAAGCTCCTTGAATTCTCTCTAGTCTTGGATTAGATGCAGTTACAACAAGCATGTCGCCTAAACCAATAAGTTTTTCTGCACCTGACTGATCAAGTATTACTCTTGAGTCAGTTGTTGAAGCTACAGAAAAAGCTAACCTTGAAGGAATATTTGCTTTCATAACTCCTGTGATAACATCTACGGAAGGTCTCTGAGTGGCAACTACTAAATGAATACCTATTGCTCTAGCCATTTGTGCTAAACGTACTATCGCAGATTCAACTTCTCTTCCAGCTACCATCATGAGATCGTTTAATTCGTCTATGAATAGAACTATGTAAGGAAATCTGTCAAACTTTTCTTCATCTAAAAGACCTGCATCAAATTTTTCATGATATCCATTTATATCTCTGACTTGACCATCTGCTAATAAATCATATCTTCTATCCATCTCAGCTACTGCCCAACTTAATGCATCAACAGCTTTCTTTGGATTAGTAATAACTTTTGTAAGTAAATGAGGAACATCATTATATTGACCTAGTTCTACTCTCTTGGGGTCCACCATGACCATTTTTACATCATCAGGATTTGTGCGAATCAATAATGATGTCACAATTGAATTAATGCAGGATGATTTTCCAGCACCGGTTTGTCCTGCAATTAAAACATGTGGAAGTTCAGAAAGATTCAATAGCCTTGGTTTGCCTGCAATATCAAGACCTAATCCGACATTTAAAGGATGTGATAATTTAGATGCTTCAGATGATGATAATACATCACCAAGTGATACGAGTTTCCTTTGTCTATTTGGAATTTCAATCCCAATAGCGCTTCTTCCAGGTATAGGAGCAAGTAATCTAACATCTGGTGTAGCTAAGGCATATGCAATATCATGAGACAATGATGTAACCTTTGAGACTTTGACACCAGGAGCTAACTCAATTTCATATCTAGTAACAGTAGGGCCAGGAACAACATTAGTTAGTTCAGCTTCAACACCATGCTCATTTAATAGTTGTGTTAAATCCTTTGCTGTTTGTTGGAGTAATTTTTTTGAAGTAGAGAGTGAAGATCCTTGCTTTAATAAACTAACTGGGGGCAGTTTGTATTCTTTTGAAGATTTTGTTTTATTGTTATTTTTTGACGAAGATATAACTTTTTTTTGTTTGAAATCAGTGAAATTTGAAATATTTTCACCTTTATCCTTTAATTTATTATTTTGACTTTCATTATTTTTAGTAGTTTTATTATTCTTTGGTGACTCACCAGATTCAAATATATTTTCAACTTGTAAACTATTCGCTTCTTTTCTTGCTAGGAAGAATGCATAAATGAATTTATAAATATATTTAAAAACTGCTTGCACTCCTCCGATAAGATCTTTTAATTCAATGTCAGTCATATATAAAACTGACATAACTAGTGAAATAAGGAGTAAGGTATGGGTCATTTCCAATCCAAAAAAATTGGTTAATGGATGAACAATAAAAGCAGAGACATGTCCTCCTGATTTGGTTATCAATTCTGAACCAGCACTTATCGGCACAGGCTCAGCGTGTATTAGGGAATGAAATGCAGCTGATGATATTATTTGTACATAGAAAGTTCCAGTTAAAACTTTTTCTGATTTTACAGTCTCTTTATCACGAATCAATATTGCTGAACCATACAAGAAAAGCACAGGCATTGCGTAAATTCCATAACCAAAGCACCATTCAAAAGTTCTGTACACAATTTCCCCAACTGGTCCACCTTTTTGAAATATTGATAAAGTAATCAAAGTAGCAAATGTAAACATAAAAATTGCAACGGCTTGATAAGATTGTACGAATTTGGATAACGTACTTGAAGTTGTAGATTTAAGTGATGTTACTGCCCTGTCTACATTTATTAACTTGTTTTGTTTAGACACCCGCTTACGCCCATTTACCCTTTTGCGAGTGGATGTCTTCACAGCCACGAATGTATTATACCATAAAAAAGGGTAGAAAAAGCTTAATTATTCTTAATTTTTTGGTAATTATCCAATAATTTATTGGCTAATTCACTAGAAATATCAGTAATAGGCATTAATGGTGATCCAACGTCTTCCCACGTTTGTGTGAGTAAGTACTTAACTGGACCAGGGCTAGGTTCTTCAAATAATAAATCAAAAAGAGGAAGAAGTTGATTCTGCATGTGCTCAGCTAATTCAAGCTCGCCATTAAGAATATGGTTTATTAAATCGTAAATTTCATTTCCAACAATATGTGAAGCAACTGAGACAACACCTTTTCCACCCATCTTCATAAACTCTATAGTCTCACCATCATTACCTGAATAAATATCAACTTTATCGTTAAGTATCTCTATTTCATTTTTAGAGAATTCCAAATCCCCTACAGCATCTTTTATGGAATGTATCCCAATATCATCAACAAGTTTTTCTAAAGTTTCAATTTCAATTAACGACGCTGTTCGACCAGGAATATTGTATGCCATAATTGGTAAGTCAGTATTTTTGGAAATCTGTTCAAAATGCTGCAAAATTCCAAATTGTGATGGTTTTGAATAATACGGTGTCACAATCATTATGCCGTCGACACCTATGTCATTAGCCATTTTTGTATACTCTATAGATTCTTTAGTAGAGTATGTACCGGTACCAGCTATTATCTTTGCCTTACCTCCAACGGAATCTTTAGCAGTTGAATAGATGATTTTTCTATCTTCTTTTGTTAAATTTGGTGATTCACCAGTTGTTCCTGATAAAACTAAGCCGTCAGATTTTTCGTGAACTAATTTTTTACATATTCTCCACAAAGTATCGGTGTTAAGCACCCCATTGTTATCAAAAGGAGTTATGACTGCTGTTAATAGCTTGCCGAAATCGCTCATACTTAGATATTAATATTCTTTGCTATTAAATTTTCTAAACCAAAATTAAAACCTTCTAAATCGTGATAGAGGTCAAGAACAACTTTTAGTCCATAGAGGTATGCTTTCCTATCATATACTTTATGTTCTAAATTAAAAGATTCGTATTCATTTAAGAAATCTACCTCTTGCTCAGCTAAGAATTTATCATCTCTCAAGGAATAAATATTTTTTTTGTTCACGTTATTCATTTGATAAAAGTTTCCATCTTGTTCGTGAGTTTTGATTTCAGATGGTAACGAATTTGCTAAATCTATTGCAGTACCAGATGGTGCATCTTGTTTCTTGCCATGATGTTTTTCGGTAATATTTACTGATTTAAAATTATCAGAAAGAACTATCGAGAAAAGCTTTTGATAAGCAGCGCCTATCGAAAAGTTTGGTATAACTATTACTTTTCTGTCAGTGATTGTTTTTAATCTTAATAACATATCTGAACTCACACCAGAGGAGCCAATAATTAAATCTGCATCTGAATTAAGAAGTGAGTCTATATTTTCGTTTATTACCGAGGCAGGTGAAAACTCGAAGACAACTCCTTCTTCTATATTCTTTAAATCTTTATAGGTTTTATATTCCTGCCCTTTGTAATTTGGATCATGAATTGCTGTAAGAGTAAAATCGTCTCTGGAGTTTATATAATCTGAAACAAGTTGACCCATTGAGCCTGCGCCACCAGATATCAAAACAGTGTTTTCTGCGATTTCATTCATCTTTGATAATTCCTTATACTTATAGTTGTTAATGATAATGATAATTAGATGAATTCAAAGAAAAAAAACATCGAAGGACAAATAGTAGAAGATTTTGAGAAAATCAGACCTGCAATTACTAGGCTATTGCAAACTCAAATGAAAAATGATGATATATCTCTTCGATATGGAAGATCAAAATCAAACAGTAAAAATGATATTGTAATAAATCCATCAATACTTGTTAATACAATTTCAAAAACAAATCTTGATAGAGACGAAGTTATGATTGGTACAGTTGTGCACGAAGCTATACATGCAACAAATAACTATAGTTTAGACTCTGAATCCTTAAACAAACTATTCCCTGAGGAACTTGATGATGTAGAAGATATTGATGATGTTCTCGAAATACTCACAGGTCCCTTTGGAAAATATGTTTTTGATATCTTAATTCATTCAATCGAAGAAAAAATCTTTGTTAAACAATATGAAGGTTTAAATTCAATTCTTGAAGATATTTATACTGAGTCATTTTCAGAAATAAAAAAGCTCGGTAATTTTAGTCAATATCTTTCATTATTATTTCACTCAATAACTTCTTATATAGATCCTGAATTTGAAAACTACAAAAAGCCTGTCGTAAGTTCGTTGAATGAATCTTTGCATATTTTAAAAACCTTGAACTATGAAAATGTGAATGTATCTGAATTAATAGAAGCTACAGTTCAGATGGTTGATATATGTAGACGTTACAATATACTTCCAGACTTAGACAATTACACACTTGGAGAACAAAAAGAAATTGAGGAATCGCTTGATGAAAGTGTGGTAAACGATTTGAGTAAAGTTCTTATTCCCTCCTCTAACAATGTGACGACGGGAAATACTTTGCAGAAATTTCTTGGACAGACAGAGACTAAGTCAACTGATGAGAAATTAAATTTAATGGATGATCATATATCTAAAGTAGGAGCATCAACTACAATCTATTTTCCTTCAGGAAATACTGCAAAAGTTGTTGAGAATAAAATTCCAAACAATTACAAAAATTTATACAAAAATGGTCTAGAAACATATGAATCGTTATTGCAACAGTGGAATTTACCTATCTATAAAGTTACAAACAAGATAAAACCCTACTTTATACACAATCAAAAAAGACAAAGAATTAGTGGATTTGATCAAGGAGATTTGTCACCACACGTTCCAATCATGCTTGCGTCTGGGAGATATGAGAGAATGTTTGAACAGAAACAAAGATTATCCAATAAATCATATGCAATATCTCTTTTAATTGATGGAAGTGGTTCGATGATTGAGAAAAATAAAGATGAACTTCATCCCTGGTCTTTAGCTTCGGCATTAATTGGAGCTAGTTATCTGTCCCAAATATGTTTTGAACTTGATATCGATTTTGAAGTTTCTATATTTAACAGAGCCTTCGCATCAGAGCATACTGAAAATGAAGAAACTTATAATAAGAGAAAATTTGCAGTTTCATCAATGTTAAATAGATCCTATGGGTCTTCAGCACAAGAGCTTTACAGTACTGCAAATCATTATTTTATTAAAGAATTTAAAGACTCATGGAGAGAAAATTACCAGCAATTTATAGGGCTAATTGAATTTTCAAGAAACTTAAGAGATTCAATTGATATAGGAATAAGTAATGATTCAATTCCACCAGTGAGTATGTTTGAAAAAGGCACTAACATCGATGAAATAAATATCATGCATGCAACAAAAAGATTACTAAACCATCCCTCGAACACAAAGATGTTGGTTGTACTGTCTGATGGTATGACTAGAGGGTCATTGAGTGAACTACAAAATAGTATAAACTTTGCGACCAAAAATGGTGTTGATGTAATAGGCATAGGAATTGGTAATAGAGGTTCTTGGAGGGAATATATTAATAATGTACAAATTGAAAAACCTGAACAGTTAATTCATTCCATAGTAAACATCACAAAGGATATACTTATTAAAAACATTAAATTAACATCTGGAGTTGCCTAATGGGTTCACAAAAATTCATAAATCCTGATAATGAAAAACAATCTGTTGAAATAGAAGAATGTAAATTAGATAAAAAAATAGAAGATTTTGACTCACGCAATAACCGAATTCCTGAAGTTGATGAATATTATGTAGATCTAGGTATGCAGTACCGTCTTGCTCAGGTTATGAATTCAACAAGTAAATCTTTTAAAAATGAAATTCCTATACATATTGCTTTGATGGGGCATATGGGTACAGGTAAAGATCATGATATTGAGCAATTCGCAGCAAAGCTTAAGTTCCCATATTACAGGATTCCTTTATCTGGAGAAGTAAGAGATGTAACACTTCTAGGGTCTGTTCAATTGTATGGAGATGGTAAAGGTGGAACTGAAAGCAGATGGCAAGATGGCGAACTTACAAGAGCTTTAAGAGGACCAGCAATTGTTAATCTATCTGAGCTAAATGCAGCAGGTCCAGAAGTTTTGTTTGCCCTTCATTCATTACTTGATAGACATAGAAAATTAGAGCTACCAAATGGAGAAGTTTTATCATTAAGAGAAGATACATATATTTTTGGTACCATGAACCCAACAAGTTTAAGAGATTATGCGGGTACCCAGTCACTAAATAAGGCTTTTGCCGATAGGTGGGTCATATGGGACAAACCCTTTCCAAATAAAGAACAACTAGACGCAATCTTTGAAAAAAGATATCCCAAGCTTCAAAAAGAATACAGGGAACTTATAATCAAGTTAGCAACAGAGGTAAATAATTCATTTATATCAGATGATATTAGCGTAAATATAGAAACTCCTATGAGTTTAAGAACGATCGTAGAAAGAATACCCATCGGCTTAGATGTTTACGTAAACTCACCAGATCCTTTAAAAGACACTTGGGAAAATTTTGTATTACCACATGTTAATAAAGAAGACTTAGACCATTACAAAACATTATGGAATACAATAGTTAGAAAAGGGCCATCTATAAAACCTAAGCTTTAGAGAATTTTATTAAAGGTATATCTCTATCAGTTCTATTTCTATACATTTGAAAAGTAGGATAAACTTCATCTAATAAATTCCAAAAAAATTCTTTTTCAGAAGACCCAATTAATTCATAGCTAGCTTGAAATCTTCTGTTGTTTATTGTGATAAATAGATTATTAGATGAAAGATTATAAAACCAATCTGGAGTTTTATCATTGCCACTATATGATGCCGCAACAATGTAATCTTCATTATGGTTGGCATAAGTAAGTGGTGTCTTTCGAATTTTGTTAGTTTTATTTCCTAAAGTTTCTAATAAAAGAATTTGATCGCCAATAATCATTTCACCTAAATGTGTATGATTGAGTCTCATAATCTTGGAATGTGTCTTTGAAATTATTTTATAAAGCCAACTAGGCCATAAGTGAGCAGTTTTTCCTAGGAGTCTCCACATTAAATAATCTAGATATCTTCTTGATTTTCTTCTTTATCTTTGAACTTAGGATCATACTTTTTAAAGAAGTCTTTCAGCTTATTTTCTAAATCATCTGTTTCTAAATTAGCTATTTCATTTCTTAACTTTTCTATTTGGATTTTTACATCTACATTTTCAGACAAGATTTTTAAAATATATCTAAACCCAACAATAAAAGTCAAAAATTTTACTAAATTCTTCATAAAGACATATTAAGGCTTAATTTGTATTAAAAAAAGTTTTTTTACTAGTAAATAGCATTGGAGTTAATACTTTACACAAGTAAACTTATAGTGTGCAAGATATTTTAAGTAATTTAGTAGCTGAACAACAACTGCTTGATCAGTATCTACAGAGTATTCCTGTTAGAAATTGGAACACAAAAACCACCTTTAAAAACTGGGACATAACAGCCCACGTAAGCTACTTATCAGCAATGGAGGATTTAGGTTATAATGCACTTAAAAAAAAGGGCTCAGATTTCAATAAATATAAAGGACCTAAAGGTTTAGAAAAATTTGAAAAAGAGGCTATCGCCAAAGGTAAAGATATGAGACCACAAGATGTTATTGAATGGTGGAGAATTTCAAGGGCCTCAGTTATTGAAACATTAGCGAAGTGCTCTCCTGGTAAAAAATTAAATTGGTGGAAAAATGAAATAGATTGTAGAGCGTTTGCAGTAACAAAATTAGCCGAAACTTGGGCACACAGTTTAGATGTTTATGAAAGTATGAATAAAGACTACGAAGATACTGTAAGAATTGAACACGTTGCACTTTATGGATGGTTGAATGCTGAACATACAACTAAATTGAATAAATCTAAATTTGAAGATTTAAGAATTGAGTTGATTGGACCTGAATATAAAGCTTGGCAATTCGGCGATGAAAATGCAGAAAATAGTATCAAAGGAAGTGCAAGTGACTGGTGTAGAGTTGTGACTGGTAGAACTTCGAGAGGTTTTAAACCAACTTTGTCAACAGAGGGAGTCTTTGCACCGAAATTTCTTAAATTTAATCAAGTAAAAATATAATGTTAGTTTACGGAGTTGTCCACCTACAAAGTCTTCCAGGATCTCCTTCCAACCGAATATCACTTGATGAAATTATTGATCTTGCGCAAGAAGATGTAAATAATCTTATTTTTGGAGGAGTTGATGGAATAATTATAGAAAATTTTGGTGATACTCCGTTTGTTAAGGATGATATTTCAAAAAGAACACTTGCAAGCTTTACAACAGTTGTAGAAAATCTATCAATTGAAAGAGATATAAAAGTTGGAATTAATGTGCTTCGGAATGATGGAATAGCTGCTTTATCAATAGCAGAAGCAACTAAATCTAATTTTGTCAGAATTAATGTGCTTAACAATACTATGTTCACAGACCAGGGCATTATTGAGGGAAAATCTTATGAAATTAATCAATTTAAATCAACTCTAAACAATGTAGTCGAAATTTATGCAGATGTATTTGTTAAACACGCAGTACCTGCTCCAGGTTCAAAGATTGAGAATCATGCTAAAGAATTGATAGATAGAGCAGGTGCAGATGTTGTTATTGTTACTGGTGATGGTACTGGTCATGAAATTAACATGGACGACTTGGAAAAGGTAAGAAACATAGTTCCTGAAGGTAAACTTGCAATTGGTTCAGGAGTGAATGCTACAAATGTAGGGGCATATCAAGACTTAGCAGATATCTTAATAGTGGGAACAAGCTTTAAATTTGATAACATTGTTTCTAAAAAAGTTGATATCAATAGAGTTGAAGAGATAGTAAGAAAAGTAAAATAATTATAAATAGCACATAATAATTTATTTATTTACTATCATTTTTACTTGAATGGAATCCTTATTCAATCCCGCATTAATTTTATTTTTGTTAGGTATTGCAGTTGGTTTAGTTTTTAAAGTTTTGTTTCCTGATTTATTATCAAAATTTTTGGGATATTACTTACTTTTTGCTTTGGGCCTAAAAGGTGGGCAAAGTTTGCAAAATAATGGTTTTACAGATCAGGTAATAAGCGTTTTATCACTTGGAACATTCTTCGCAATACTTATTCCCTTAATTTCATATTTGTATCTTAAAAACATACTCAACACAGACGATGCAGCAGCTTTATCAGGAACCTATGGATCTGTAAGTGCGGTAACATATGTCACCGCATTGACTTATTTATCAACAAGTAATCAAAATTTTGATGGTTTTATGTCAGCTGTTCTTGTAGTCATGGAATTTCCGGCTATTTTTATGGCATTATATTTTGTAACTCGCAAAAGTGCCATAAACAAAAATAACATTGAAACCATAAAAACTGCATTTATGGAAATACCAAATATAGTTTTAGTTTCATCATTATTTATTGGATATTTTTTGAATTTAAATTCTGGATTACAAACAGAGTTACTAACTAAAACTATATTTGAGTATGTTTTATTTGTTTTTTTATTTGTTATGGGAACAAGAGTTGCAAGGAGAATAGGTGAATTAACTGGTAAAAGCAAAAACTTGATAATTTTCGCACTTGTTACTCCAATTGTTGGGTCGCTATTGGCACTATTCGCTGCTATAAATTTTAATCTTTCAGTTGGTAATTCAACTCTTTTAATGGTGTTAACTGCAAGTGCAAGCTATATTGCAGTACCAGCAGTTGTTAAAGACGCTATACCAAATGCAAATCCTGCAATCTACCTTGGGCTAAGTTTAGGTGTAACTTTTCCATTTAATATAATTTTTGGAATACCGCTGTATAACGAATTAGCCAAGTTCTTTATTAGCTAATTAAAGAAGAAAACCACCGTCAATTGTTACAACTTCACCAGTAATCCATGATGCATCTTCACTAGAAAGAAAATAAATTAAACTTGCGATATCTTTAGGTTCACCTAGTTTTTTAAGAGCGTGGAGATCTGCACTTCCCTGTTCATCTCCTGCCCAGAGCATCTCCGATAATTTAGTTTTTACTACTGCGGGAGCTATTCCGTTTACCCTTATGTCAGGAGCAAGTTCCATTGCCAATTGTTTTGTCATATAAATCAATCCAGCTTTTGAGATGTTATAAGCACCCATGTAGTGAGATGGTTTAATCCCGCCGACAGAACAAACATTCAATACTGATTCTTTTAATCCAGATTTTACTGCTTCTCTAGTCCACATTAAAGGACCCATCAGGTTTACATCCCATGTTTTTTGAACAGCTGATAAATCAACATCCAACAAGCTGCCCCCTGAAGGGTTTGTGCCCGCATTGTTTATTAAGACATCTAGAGAACCTGTCTCATTTATAATTTTTTCACAAGTCTCAGTTGCAGCAGCAAGGTCGTCAGCCCTGGCAACAAAACCCTTTAATTGTGCATTTTCAGAAAGTACCGCTTCTAAATTTTCTTGTTTTCTGGATGTGATGTAGACGTTCCAGCCTTGATTAATAAATTTTTGAGCTGTAGAAAGCCCTATTCCTCTTGTTCCACCAGTTACAAGTGCTGTTTTCATTATTGTCAAAGTATACTAGTTATTTCTTATTTCAGTTACAGTTGAAATGCTAATGGAAAACTTTCAAAAATATACAGTATTACTGACTCAAAACCAGAATTTTCGTAAACTTTTTGCTGCACGATTAATCACTCTTGGTGGTGACTGGTTATTGACTGTGCCCCTCTTGGGAATAATTTATGAGTTGACTGAAAACCCATTTATTACCTCTCTAGTATTAGTAGTTCAAAGTGCACCATTATTTTTGCTTGGAAGTTTTGGAGGTTATTTAGCTGATAGATTCGATAGAAAAAAAATAATAGCAATTTCAGAGTTTTTGTCAGGAATGACTGTTTTGTTTATACTTTATGCAGTCACAACTGAAAATGTCATATTTATATTGTTTTCATTTGGACTACTTTCAGTTGTTGGCTCTCCATATATGCCTACTTCTGATGCAGCTCTGCCAAATGTTGTAAAAAAGGAAAATTTGGCAGAAGCTAATGTTATATTTTTTTCAAGTTGGGGCGTGATGGCTGGTCTAGGTGCAGGCCTTGGTGGGTATTTAACAACAGTCATAAGTAGAAATATGTTATTTGCAATAGATAGTTTAACTTTTGTTCTTTCTGCTTTAATTGTCTTTTCTATAAAGAAAAATTTGAGTGAAAAAAATGAAGATAAAAATAAAGAAGAAGATATAAGTTATAAAGAAGGTCTTCAATATGCTGCGTCTAAAAAAGAAATCTTTTCTTTAATTATTACGAAAGCAACTTTTAGTATCTCAGCAAGCGGTTTACTTTCTTTGTTTACTGTTCTGTCATATGATATTTATAAAACTGGTGACTTTGGTACAGGCCTTATGTTCGGTGCAAGAGGCGTTGGTGCACTGATTGGTCCAATTGCAATTAGATATTTTTTTGGAAGGACAGATGGAAAACTGCTGAATACAATCGGCATAACTATCATGGCCTGGGGTTTATTTTATTTCTTTATACCGTTCTCAGTATCTCTATACCTTACAGTTTTGTTATTAATTCTTGGACATTCTGGTGGTGGGTCACAGTGGGCATTTTCTACCTATGGATTACAAGTACTGACACCGGATAGACTCAGGGGAAGAATAGCTGGGATTGATTACTCACTTTATTTTCTTATGAATACAATTTCAACACTATTGATTGGATACCTTGCAACGTTATATGGTGTGCTTTTTGTCTTTACGCTATTCCCAGTACTAGGTTTTATATTTGGATTTGTATGGTATTTATCCACCAGAAATATCTGGAAGAATCTAGATAGATCCTAAAAAGTTTTTACAAGGAAAAAAGATTTTTTCCTTCAAATTTTTTTGTACCATTCACATAACTAAAGTATTTTCTGCATTCACAAGATTGATACTCTATGTCAATAGGATAAAACTCTCTTTTAGCATCAGGCCAATACTCATTTTGAAGTTCTATCATCTTACTTCCCACTTCTTGGTGGCTATTTAAATTAAGAAACTTTTGGAGCCTATCCAAGTATGGTTCTGCCCCTATACCAGTAGGAACATCAGTGGTTATTGGTATGACATCTTCTCTAAACCAAGCAATATCAATTAATGCCATAAATATTGGGAAGTCATTATTCATCTTAAATTGCTTGTTCACATTATTTGTAGCGGTAATAACATCTTTATTTGAATCTAAAATTATTTCAGCTAACTCTTCTTTTTTTTCATAAAATTTATGTGTCGCTGCATCAATGCGTTTATATCGCTTTTCATTCCAAAAAGAGTCTTCTACTGGGTAAGCTGTGTAATTTTCCCATTGCTTCAAACCAAGAAGTTTTTCTTTTAAAGCTTCTGGATTAACTAAATCATTTATCGTTAACTGATCAATAGTTAAATCTCTATTGCACCATCTACTAAAAAATAAAGCTTGGATTAACAAAGGTAAGTCTTCTCTAGCTTGTTCAGCAAATTTAATAATGGATTTACTCACTTTATCATCTTCTCTGAAAACATTCAAAAAACGTCCTTTTTGTAAAATTGGATCATCACTCCAAGGATATTCTTCTCCTCCCTCCCTTTTTACTCGTACAGCTTCACGTTTCTTGCAGTAATCAAAAAAGCTTTGAACAGGGTCTTCTATTGTAAGACCATCTAGTGAGTGTGCATATGGATTCTCTAAAACCATAACTTTAATTTAAACAGATTACATCAAACTTTTCTTACTTCACAACTGGTATTTGAAGCATATTTGTTGTGTAAGCAGCAGACTTTCTTTCAGACTTCATTCTCCAGTCTTTTTTTATACCCTGTGCTCCCAATGTCAATGTGCTTGACCCATACCTGCTATTAACGCCGTCCAGTACCTCCATAACACGGTCGGATTGATCGTAATTCTCATATTCGTAAAAACTATACTGTTCGTTCTCTGC
>Ga0208390_1000002_pt1 | contig 89525 bp, 98 predicted proteins | sample Knorr_S7_td_Surf_FD_185594 | JGI IMG/M metagenome (GOLD analysis project Ga0208390, IMG submission 185594) | Marine microbial communities from Southern Atlantic Ocean transect - Knorr_S7_td_SurfaceA_ad_6m_LV_A (SPAdes) (version 2) | ecosystem: Environmental > Aquatic > Marine > Oceanic | place...
AATTGTACCTTTATTATCGGAGAGAACTATCCTATCCCCATCGCCATCAACTGCTACACAGTAATCAAATTCATAATTCTGTGCAAATTCAGAAAATAATTCTGGGTTTAGAACAGCGCTATTTACATTGATGTTGAAGCCATCAGGATCACAATTTATATTTATAGTTTTTGCACCTAATTCCCTCAACAACATGGGGGTGATTTTATAGTTTGCCCCATTAGCCGCATCTACAACTATCTTTTTATTTTGAAGACTATAATTTCCTTTGAGGGTACTTTTACAATATTCAACGTATCTTCCCGAAGCACTGTCTATTCTGAAAGCTTTTCCTAAATGTTTTGCTTTTACTGGTTCATTCGGATTTTTAAGTCTGTCTTCTATTTTTTGCTCAAGATCTTCTGAGATTTTTCTTCCATATCTATTGAAGAATTTTATGCCATTATCATAGAAAGGATTATGGCTTGCACTTATCACAACACCAAATTGTCCCGCATAAGTTGCTGTTAAGAATGATACTGCTGGCGTTGGAATTGGGCCTGCTAACTTAACGTCAATTCCAGCTGATATAAAGCCCGCTTGCAATGCAGCCTCTAACATATAACCTGAAACTCTCGTATCTTTGCCTATGATTACTGAATCATACCCTTTTTCTTTAATCACAGTACCTGTGTGGAAACCTAACTTTAAACAAAAATCAGGCGTAATTATAGTATCTGCTGGACCTCTAAATCCGTCGGTTCCGAATTTCATTTAAGTCCCTTGAATAGGTTTTGAGGAACCTGAGACTTTTGTTTTTTTTGTTTTATCTTGATCGTTATCATCACTTTTATCTCGAGGTAATGCACCAGCCATTATATCTGAAATTTGATCTTGATCTATAGTCTCATATTTTAATAATGCATCTGCCATGTTATGTAATTTATCAAGATTGGCTGCAAGAATTGATCCAGCTTTTTCATAACAGGACTGGATGATTGACCTGACCTCATCATCGATTTGCTTTGCTGTTTCCTCTGAGAAGATTCTTTTCTTTGAGCCTGCAGATCTACCTAGAAATGGGTTCTCGTCTTCATCGTCATATTTTAGTGTCCCTAATTTATCTGAAAAACCCCACTTTGTAACCATATTTCTTGCTAAGTCAGTTGCTCTCTCAATATCATTAGAAGCTCCAGTTGTAATACCATCTTTGCCATTAATAATTTCTTCAGCTACCCTACCACCAAAAAGGCTGGTAATTTGGCTAATTAGAGCAGTTTTTGAGTAAGTATAAACGTCCTCTTCAGGCAAGAACATTGTTACACCTAAAGCTCTTCCTCTGGGTATTATGGTCACTTTATAAACAGGACTATGTTCAGGTAAATTTAAACCAACTATTGCATGGCCAGCTTCATGATAAGCTGTAAGTTTCTTCTGTTCTTCATTGAGAATCATTGATTTTCTCTCAGACCCCATCATTATTTTATCTTTTGCAAAATCTAATTCTGATTGTGAGACTTTTTTTAGATTTTTTCTGGCGGACAACAATGCTGCTTCGTTAACTAAATTTGCAAGGTCAGCTCCTGAAAAACCTGGTGTCCCTCTTGCAATTACATTCGGTTCTACAGATTTGTCAATTGGAACTTTCTTTAAATGTACATTTAGAATTTGCTCTCTACCTTTGATATCTGGCAGTCCTACCATCACTTGTCTATCAAATCTGCCAGGTCTTAAGAGAGCAGCATCAAGTACATCTGGTCTATTTGTAGCAGCAATTACAATGACTCCCAGATTTTCCTCAAAACCATCCATTTCAACTAGCAATTGGTTGAGTGTTTGCTCTCTTTCGTCATGTCCACCACCTAAACCGGCTCCTCTCTGTCTTCCTACTGCGTCAATTTCATCTATAAAGACGATACATGGTGAGTGTTTTTTTGCTTGTTCAAACATATCTCTTACTCTTGAAGCGCCAACACCAACAAACATTTCTACAAAATCTGAGCCTGAAATGGTAAAAAACGGTACTTTTGCTTCACCAGCTACTGCTCTAGCGAGCAAAGTTTTACCAGTTCCTGGAGGACCAACCATCAATATACCCCTAGGAATTTTCCCTCCAACTTTAATAAATTTTGCTGGGTCTTTTAGGAAATCTACTAACTCTTTTACGTCTTCCTTAGCTTCTTCACAACCAGCAACATCTGTAAAGTTTGTTTTGACGTGTCCACCATCCAAAAGTTTTGCTTTACTTCTACCAAAAGTCATTGGACCACCTTTGCCACCAACGCCCCCTTGCATATTCCTCATGAATATAAAGAATATTGCCAGTAATAGAAGTAATGGAAATGCGCCTATAAGAAGTTGTGACCACACGCTTGGTTTTTCTAAAGCCTCAAAGGCTATTTCCACATCTGCTTCGGTGAGACTTTCATTAAGATCTTGATCACTTATGTAAGCTGGTTTTTGCGTCGTATATTTTGTTCCATTGAATCTTTCAACTTCTACAGTCATCTGATCGCCTTTGTAGACAATTGATTTAACCTTCTTACCTTTAACTTCTTGCTTGAATTCAGAATATGTTAATTCTTCTTTAAGTGTGCTTGCAGAGTAGTTATCCAGCAGTATGAACATTAAAGTTCCTGCTACCAGCCAAAATAAAATGTTTCTCCCAAAGTTTTTCATGTTTCTTTTATTTAGGGACTAATCCTAACAAATAAACCTCAGCAGAAGAAGTTTTTGAAGCCTTAGGTTTTTCTATAAAAACTCTTTCAAAGCTCTGCTCAAATTCTTTTTTCAATGTTTTAAGGTTTTGATTGGTAAATGTTTTTATAAGTAATGCTCCTTTTGAACTTAGAATTTTTTTTGATAGATTAAGGCAAAATAAGTTCAATTCTTTATTTGCTTCATCATCAATTAATTTAATACCAGATAAGTTGACTGACATATCGCTGAGTATTAAGTCTGGCTCAATGCTCAAATCACTTACGAATTCTTCAAATTCATTTGAGTAAAGATCTAAATTATGGAAATTAATACCTTCTACTTTTTCCATTGGCAACAAATCAAATGCATGACATTTTGTGCTGTCCTTTTTTAGTATTGAAATTACTTGCGACCATCCACCGGGTGCAGAGCCTAGCTCAATAATCATATTAGAATTCTGAATTAATTTGTGCGGTTCATTAATTTGCAATAATTTATATGATGCTCTTGATCTATACCCTTCATGTTTTGCTTTTTTAGCCCAGGTATCTTGTATTTCTTTCAAATTAATTTGATTTCAGTAATTTCGTATTCTTTAATGCCACCCGGAGTGTCAACTTCAACAAATTCTCCGAGTTCTTTTTTAATTAAGGATTTAGCTATTGGGGTTGTAAAGGAAATGGTATTTCTCTCAATATCAGCTTCTGCATCTCCAACTATTTGATAAGTTTTTTTCTCGTCAGATTCTAAATCTTTAATGGTTACAGTTGAGCCAAAAATTACTCTATCTTCAACCCCCAGTGTTTTATATTCGACAACTTGTGAAACTGACAATACTTCCTCTAGTTCTCTTATTCTTGCTTCATTGAGACCTTGTTCTTCCCTTGCTGCATGATATTCTGCATTTTCTTTTAAGTCTCCATGCGCCCTTGCTTCTGAAATAGCATCGATAATTTCTTGTCTTTTAATATTTTTTAAATGATCTAGTTCAGATCTTAGTTTGGTTTGTCCTTCTGGAGTAATTGGCTTTTTTTCCATCTTTAAGATAATTGAAGTGGTTTATATTCCCAATTCTCCACTCCTTTTTCTAAAGATTCAACAATTGCGAAGCCTCCAGAAATAGTTGTGGTAAAAAATATACTGTGTTCTAAAGCAGACCTTCTAATAGAAAATGAATCTTTGATAGATTGTCTGCCTTCCGTCGTGTTGATAATCATATCTATTTCTTTGTTTAAAATAGCATCAACAATATGGGGCCTCCCTTCCATTACTTTATTGATAATACTCACTTTAATGCCTGCATCTTTAAGAGCCTTTGCTGTTCCCTTAGTAGCTACTATTTCAAAACCTAAATTGACTAATTTAGAACATAAATCAGGAAGATACTTTCTATCTTTATCTTTAACGCTTACAAAAACATTTCCATTATTTGGTATAGTCTCACCTGCGCCCTTAATTGCCTTCCCAAAAGCTTCGCCAAAACAATCACCTCTACCCATAACCTCTCCAGTTGATTTCATTTCTGGACCAAGAATAGGATCAACTTTTCTAAATTTATTAAAAGGGAAAACCGGAGCTTTTACTGCATAATTAGTTGGCATTATTTCTGCGTCAAGTCCAAGGTCACTCAATGATTTTCCAGTTATGACTTTAGATGCAATTTTGGCAAGGGAATTGCCGATACATTTTGAAAGAAAAGGAATCGTTCTTGAAGCTCTAGGGTTAACCTCAATCATGTAAAACTTATCATCTTTAATAGCAACTTGCGCATTCATAAGGCCAACAACATTTAATTTTTTTGCAACTGCTTTAATCTCTTTTTTTAATGCATGGAGCTGCGTATCTCCGACACTGTAGGGTGGAAAGGAACAAGAACTATCGCCAGAATGTATGCCAGCTTCTTCAATATGTTGCAAAACACCTCCAATCAGTGTTTTTTCACCATCGCAAATGACATCGATATCAAGTTCAATAGCATCGTCTAAAAACTTCTCTATTAAAAGCGGGTTATCAGGAGATATGTTCGCAACTTTATTCAAATAATTATTAAAATCACTATCAGTGTATATCAGTTCCATTGCTCTCCCTCCAAGAACATAAGAGGGTCTAACAATGACTGGATAACTTAATTCCATTACAGCTTTTTTTGCATCTTCTGGAGACTGAGCGATTCTGTTTTCAGGCTGAAGAAAATTAAATTCTGACAAAAAAGTTTTAAATTTTTCCCTGTTTTCAGCTATATCAATAGATGAAGGAGGTGTTCCAAGGATGTTTATATCATTTCTCTCAAATTCATCGGTAAGTTTTAGTGGAGTTTGACCACCAAATTGAACCACTACTCCATATGGATTTTCATGTCTGATAATTTCAAAGACATCTTCTGCTACTATAGGTTCAAAATATAATTTATCGGAAACGTCGAAATCTGTTGAGACTGTCTCAGGATTAGAGTTAATCATTATTGTTTCGATATTTTCTTCTCTAAAAGCTAAAGCAGCCTGAACACAACAATAATCAAATTCAATTCCCTGTCCAATTCGGTTTGGACCACTTCCTAAAACGACGATTTTTTTCTTACTAGAGACTTCTGACTCGTTAAATTCGTCATAAGTTGAATATAAATAATTAGTAGTACTATCAAATTCTGCTGCACATGAATCTACCCTTTTAAAGACTGGATGCACACCCAAATTATATCTATGATCTCGAACTCCTTGCTCACTTATATTTAAGAGTTTTGCTATTCTTGCATCTGAAAATCCTTTCTTTTTATAGGATTTCATTTCCTTAGCTTCTATCTTCTCTAAATTTGTATCTTGAATAGACTTTTCATCGTTAACAATATCTTTAATTTGGTGAAGAAACCATTTATCAACTTTACACGAAACAAATACTTCATCCATAGACCAGCCCCTTCTGAAAGCGTCTGCAATAAACCACAAACGCTTTTCACCTGGCGTTGATAGCTCAAGTTTTAGTGCTCCATTGCCTTCGTTTTCTTTTAAAATGCTCGATAATCCATTTAGCCCATTCTCCATTGATCTGATAGCCTTCTGGAAAGATTCTTGAAAATTTCTACCAATTGCCATGACTTCGCCTACTGATTTCATTTGAGTCGTTAATCTAGGATCAGTTTCAGGAAATTTTTCAAAATTAAATCTAGGAATTTTAGTAACGACGTAATCAATTGTTGGTTCAAATGAAGCAGGAGTCTTTCCGTCGGTAATATCATTCTTCAGTTCATCTAACGTATAGCCTACTGCAAGTAATGCTGCTACTTTTGCAATAGGGAAGCCAGTGGCTTTTGAGGCTAGCGCAGATGATCTGCTTACTCTTGGATTCATTTCAATCACGACTAGACGCCCAGTTTCTGGATCTTGTGCAAATTGAACGTTTGATCCTCCAGTCTCTACACCAATTCTCCTCAGAACTTTAAAAGATGCGTCTCTCATTTCTTGGTATTCTTTATCAGTCAAAGTTTGTGCTGGTGCTACGGTGATTGAATCGCCAGTGTGCACTCCCATTGGATCAACATTTTCAATTGAACAAACGATAATACAGTTGTCGTTTTTATCTCTGACAACTTCCATTTCAAATTCCTTCCAACCAACTAGAGATTCATCAATCAAAAGTTCTTTTGTAGGTGAAAGCTTTAAACCATTCATACAAATTTCTTCAAATTCTTTAAGGTTGTAAGCGATTCCACCGCCTGTCCCTCCTAATGTAAATGATGGTCTAATTACACATGGTAAGCCTATGTCTTTGTAAATTTTCCAAGCATCTTCCATTGAATGCGCAAAACCTGATCGTGGTGTATCAAGACCAAGCTCTTTCATGCATTTATCAAATTTTTCTCTATCTTCGGCATTATCAATCGCCTCTCTGTTTGCCCCAATCATTTCAACTGAGTGCTTTTCAAGTATGCCTCTTTTAGCTAAATCTAAGGAAACATTTAAGCCTGTTTGACCACCCATAGTTGGCAGGATTGCATCAGGTTTTTCTTTTTCAATAATCTTTTCAAGAGTCTGCCAATCTACTGGTTCAATATAGGTTGCATCTGCTACTTCGGGATCTGTCATTATGGTTGCTGGATTGGAATTTACTAACACAACCCTGTACCCATTATCTCGCAAAGCTTTACATGCTTGTGTACCTGAATAATCAAATTCACAAGCTTGTCCTATAATTATTGGGCCTGAGCCTACAATCAAAATAGTTTTTATATCTTCTCTTTTAGGCATTCATATCCTCAAAAAATCTTTGAAATAAAATCTCAAATTCTTTAGGTCCTGGACTTGCCTCGGGATGACACTGAATTGAATAAAAAGGTTTTTCAATGTGTTCAATACCCTGTATTGAGCCGTCAAAAAGGGATTTATGTGTAACAATAATGTCGTCTCTTTGTTCAACTTGAGCAACCGCAAAATTATGATTTTGAGAAGTTATAAAAACAGTATTGTTTTTTAGATCATGAACTGGATGGTTAGCACCATGATGACCAAATGGCATTTTCTCTATCTCTAGGTCGTAAGCTAATGACATAATTTGATGCCCCAAGCAGATGCCAAAGATAGGTATCCCTAATTTCATCATTTCTTTTACTTCATTTACTGCTCCAGTTAAGACTTTTGGATCGCCAGGTCCATTTGATAGAAATATTCCATTTGGATTTAAAGCTTCAATATCTTTAGCGCTTGTTGACGGGGGTACAACAGTAATATCACCACCCATACTTTTCATGATGCGTAAAATATTTTCTTTAATGCCAAAATCTACTGCCACAATCTTGAATTTTTTTGGCGTTTTGGGAGCTCCGTACGCATAAGGTTTTAACACAGCAACATTTTCAGTAAAATTTTTTCCGTCCATGGTGCCAAATTTCTTAATCTCAGCAACAGCTTCTTCATCAGTGAACAACTTTGAAGGATATATAGCTCCGATTTTACAACCCTCGTCTCTTAAAATTTTTGTTAGATGCCTTGTATCAATATCTGAAATGCAAATTGTTTTTTGCTCAATCAAGAAATCTTCTAGAGACATTTTTGAACGATAGTTGCTGGGAAAATCACAAAAATTTTTCACCACCAGACCACGGGCAGCAATATTTTTTGATTCATTGTCCTCAAAATTTATTCCTGTATTGCCAATATGTGGATATGTAAAAGTAATTATTTGGCCGTCGTAAGATGGGTCCGTAAGAATTTCTTGGTATCCAGTAATAGCTGTATTAAAAACTACTTCACCAATACCAATTTTTTGGAATCCAAAACCAATACCCTCGAATGAAATTCCATTCTCAAGTAGGAGCTTTGCTGCAAACTTCATTTTCGCTTCCGAATACTATAAAGAAGTTAGAACATAATTTACAGATCATTTAGAATTAACCCTATGTCAATTTCAATTAAAAGCAAAAAAGACATTGAAAAAATGAAAATTGCTGGTCGAAAAGCAACAAGTGTTTTGGAAATGCTGAAAAATTATGTTGTGCCTGGTGTAAGTACTGCCGAGCTAGATTCTTTAGCTTTTAAATTTATTACTGAAGAGTTGAAATGTATTCCAGCAAACATTGGTTACGGCGGCTTTCCCAAAACCCTTTGTACTTCAATAAATAACGTAATTTGTCATGGGATTCCTAGTGAAACAAAAATTTTGAAGAATGGAGATATAGTCAATATTGATGTCACTGTAATTGATGATGAGTGGCATGGAGATACCTCTCAAATGTATTTAGTCGGCAATGTCGCTCCACATGCCAAACGGCTTGTGGATGTTACAAAAGATTGTCTTATTGCAGGTATAGAAGAAGTCAAACCGGGGGCGACACTTGGAGATATTGGTTTTGCAATCCAGAATCTAGCTGAAACCAATCATTATTCGGTGGTAAGGGATTACTGTGGTCACGGGATTGGCAAAGTCTACCATGAGGAGCCACAGATTATGCATTATGGAAATAAGGGTGAGGGCTTAGCGCTTGAAGAAGGTATGACTTTCACTATCGAGCCCATGATTAATTTAGGCACATATCATTCAAAAGTTTTGAATGATGGCTGGACCGTAGTTACCAAAGATGGAAAACTTTCTGCTCAATGGGAACATACTGTTGCTGTTACCAAAACTGGTTATGAAATCTTAACTTTGGGAGAATAAAATATGAAGCTACCTATCGAAGCAAAAGGGATTCCAAACTTAGATGAAAAAGGGTTGCTAAGCATAAGATATCAAAGTTTTAAACAATCAAATAATGCAACAAATGAGTTTGTTTTAGATGAGAAATCTATTACTACACATCTTGTAAAAGATGAAGCTCTAGAAGATATCCCAACGGCTTGGTTGAAATTACATTTGCTATCTTTGCGCTATTTCAAACCTAACGAATTAAACCTAGATAATATCTTTTCTGTGCTGCCTAACTTAGCCTGGACAAATAAAGGTCCTATTAGACCTGAAAAACTTAAAGGGCCTCTTATTGATGAAAGTTTACAAATTCACGCACTCGATAAATTTCCACCTATGACCAATTTTGTAATACCCGATGAGGTCAGAATCGCTGATGCATCAAGAGTACGTTTAGGTGCTTACTTAGGTAAAGGTACAACCATCATGCATGAAGGGTTTGTAAATTATAATGCTGGAACAGAAGGCCCAAACATGATCGAGGGTAGAATATCTGCAGGTGTATTTATAAAAAAAGATTCAGATTTGGGTGGTGGGTCTTCCACCATGGGCACCTTATCAGGAGGCAATAAAGAAGTTATTTCAGTAGGTGAAAGATGTCTATTGGGTGCTAATTCAGGTATTGGAATTTCTTTAGGCAATGACTGTACTGTTGAAGCAGGGCTCTATATTACTGCTGGTACTAAAATCACTCTTCTTAATGAAGGAAATAATATTATTAAAGCTCGAGAGCTTAGCGGTAAAAATGGTATCTTATATTTCAGAGACTCCACCACTGGAAAAGTTTGTGCAAAGACAAAAGAAGGTGAGTTTCAGTTGAACGATGCTTTGCATGAGAATAATTAATGTTGGAAATTCAATTAACACAAGACCTAGTTCGGAAAGAATCTATAACTCCTAATGATGCTGGCTGCCTAAAATATATTGAGGATTTCCTTAGTGAGCGCGGTTTTATAAGTGAAATATTAACTTATGGCAGAGTAAAAAACTTATGGAGTATAAAGCGAAATTCTGGACCTCTTTTAGTTTTTCTGGGGCACGTTGATGTTGTGCCCACTGGTCCGGTTGAACAGTGGGAACATAATCCATTTTCAGGTTTTGATGATGGGACTTTTATAAATGGTAGAGGTACAGGTGATATGAAAGGTGGTATTGCCTGTTTTATGTCTGCTCTCTCAAGGGTTAATGTAGATGAACTTAATTACTCAGTTGGTTTTTTAATTACTGCTGATGAAGAGGGTCCATCAAAAGATGGCACAGTAAAAGTGGTTGAAGAACTTATAAAGAGAGAGGAAAAAATTGATTATTGTTTGATAGGTGAACCATCAACACTGGAGATAGTTGGAGATAATATTAGAATTGGCCGTAGAGGTTCAATAAATATAGAGCTGGAAATATTTGGTAAACAAGGACATGCAGCTTACCCAGCTAGAGTCGATAATCCAATACATAAAGTTGTGCCATTTTTAGATAAACTTTTGAGTGAAGTTTGGGATGAAGGTAATGAACATTTTCCACCAACATCCTTACAAGTAACTAATATCACTGCTGGAGTAGGAGCACATAACGTCACACCCAACAACTTAAATTTAAAATTTAATCTTAGGTTTTCAACGCAAATTACTGCAGAAGAAATACAAGAAAAAGTAAGTAGATTTTTAACAAACGAAGGCATTAAACATAAGGTATCCTTTGATGTAAATGCAGAGCCCTTTTATTCTGAGCCAAAATTATTTACTCAAATTGTTAACAAAAGTATTCAAGACATTCAGAATTTTGAAACTACTTTGTCATGTTCAGGAGGAACTTCAGATGGTCGATTCATAGCAAAAACAGGTTGTGAAATTGTGGAGCTTGGGCCTAAATTTGAAACGATTCATAAAATAAACGAAAAAATAGAAAAGAGTGAATTGGAACGATTGACTGATATTTACCATCAAATCTTATTAAATCTAAATGAAGAGACAAATAACTAAACTTTTTGTATAGAATAGACATTGTCGAAACATGAGAATGAAAAAATTACTTACACTTTTTGCCCTTCTTGCACTTGCTGCCTGTAGCGATAAAGAGGAACCTCTCGAAGAACTTTTTCTTGAACTGGATGCAAGTTCAGAAAACGTTGATTATGGTGATGCTTTTACTTTGACCTGGCAATCAAATGCAAGTCAATGCTACGCAGGAGGAAGATGGTTTGGTGAAAAACCTACGTCAGGCACTGAAGAAATAGAGATTAAGAGAGGTGGAATTAGTACATTCATCATGGATTGCCGAAGAAATAATGATTTCATCAATCAGGCTGTAGCCGTCACAATCGTAAAAAGTACCGTTGATCATTTTGTTTTTACAGAAAGAGCAGAAGAACCAGATTATGTTGTGGAATATTCAGAAAATGAAAAAGTTATTTTTGCAAGCCAGGCTCGTGGTGATATGAATGATGATTCTCTTCCAGATATCGTCTTTGGGGTTCAACTAAGGGATATCAGTGATAACAGTATAGTCCAAACAAAATTACTACAGATGCTTGGTGGCCCACTCCCAATAATTACTGAGATTGCCACAGATGAATGTAACGGAATAAGTAATCTAGTAGCCAAAGATCTTGATCAAGATGGTTATACAGATGTTGTTGGCCACACTACAGACTATGAAAGACAAAACTTGAATACTTCTAAAATTTGTATTTTTAAGGGTACAGAGACAGGTCTAGTTTTAGATAATGAACATGTTGCCAATGACACATCTCTTGATCTTAGTAATGCAGGTGTTCGAGCTGCTGGCTTAATTGATCGAAACAATGATGTTACGCTTGATTTGTATTTACTAGGTGATGGAAAAGAGTATTGGATAGAAGTTGGAGCAACTGATGGTCCAAAATTTGAAGAATTTGATTATGACAATACTATTCTTGCCGATCAGACCATCACTGCAATAACTGCTTTTGATTTTGATTCAAATTCAAATGAGGACATTGTAATGACTGTCAATGATATTAATGGTTCAGGCAGATTTATAACTGTTCCAAAATCTGGTGATGGAACAAATTGGGCAGAAGCTCTGGTATACGAAAATATTCCAACTTTAAAATCACTACAAACAATTGTTTATGATCAAGACTCAGATATTGATGTATTTGTTATGGGTGATGAGAACCCATCAAATGGTATTGATTTAAGTGCCAATTCTGTTTTTAGAATCTATGAAACAGGGGAAGTAAATATTTTAGAAAATATTGTTGATATAGATTTTACTAAACAAGCTACATCATCTTTAAGTAGGCATGTAATCTATGCCGATTACGATACTGATTTTGATGGAGGTGATTTGCTCATTTCTTTCGAAGACTTTGGAGATCACTCGGCTAGCTTTCTTATAGTAGAAAAACAAGAAACAACGGACGAAGAGGATGTTACAACCTATAGTTATGTTGCTTTAGATAATGAGGAATTAGCTGTTGCAAATACACCTACAGAGCATGCATACACAATCTTTCTTGACTATAACAATGATTTTGACATCGATGTAGTGTTTGCTCTAAAAGGCGAATTAAATCCTGAGACTAACCTAAAAACCTTAAACTTTTACATCCAAACTAACGAATCAAATTAATTCTATTTTATGAATAAAAAAGGCGGTCATCTCTAACCGCCTTAATCTCAATCAATCTATATCTATGTTTTCACAACTTTAGCTTTAGCTCCATCTGCTGATTTAGCTATACCAAAAACTGCAACTGCAACTAATACAAGCCCAATCACTACATAGTATTGAATCATAAACTCGAATACTGGCGATATACTTTCCAGTCCAGCATCAAGTGCTTCGCCACCAAGCAAACCTGCCAAAACACCGCCAATTGCAGATGCTAGGAACCACAAGCCAAACATCTGTCCAATATATTTACGCGGGGCATATTGAGCAAAAGCTGACAATCCTATAGGGGATAAAGCTAACTCTCCCCAAGTTTGTAATAAATAAGTAATAATTAGCCATTGCATCCCAACAGGACTTACTTCCATTGCAAGCTGAACTGCATAAAGCATAACCGCAAAACTTAAGGCCATAAAAAATAAACCAATCGCAAACTTGACTGGTAGCGATGGATCTAAGTTCATCCTACCCAGATTCATCCAGATACCAGCAAATATTGGGGCAAAGATCACTACGAATATTGGGTTAGCAAATTGTAACCAGCCAATTGGAATGATAAAACCGCCGACTGATAAATCAGTGTAGTCACGGGCAAAGATACTCAAAGAACTTGCTGATTGATCAAAGCCTGACCAAAAAGCAGCTGCACCTATAAATAATATTAATAGTAAGAAAAGATTTTTCTTCTCAACTTGTGTTAATCCAGCAAAAAGAAATAAATAACTAAAGTAAACAAAGGCAACAGCAGTTAAAAAGATAGCAAAATTCTCCGCAAATGCTTTTGGTTCAAAACCAATAATGCCCATTAAGCCCAGAGCTATGACTACTACCATTAAACCAGAAGTAATTTTTGACCATTTAATATATGAGTCTCTTTGCGCCTGTGGCATATCGTTAGGTTTATTACCGGCATCACCTAATAAATGTCTGAAATTCAGATATTGCAGCACACCAAAGAACATTCCTACTCCAGCAGCTCCGAATCCCCAATGCCACCCAATCTTTTCGCCTAAATATGAACAAATGAGGAAGCCTAATGTTGAACCAATATTTATAGACATATAAAAAATTGTATAGCCAGCTTGAACTCTAGAATCCCCTGGCTTATAAAGTTGACCAACTATTGTTGAGATATTTCCTTTAAGAAGCCCAGTACCTAGTACCACTAGTATCAAGCCTAAAAAGAATGTTTCAGTCAGTGGCAATGCTAAAGTGAAGTGCCCAAGAGCAATAATTATTGCTCCGATAAGTACAGCTTTTTGATGGCCTAAAACATTATCAGCAAGCCAACCGCCAGGTATGACCATAAAATAGACAAAACCAACATATATACCATAAATGGCTTGCGCATCTATTTGAGATAAACCCAAGCCTGGATTAAAGCCAGTCACAGCACCTGTCATATAAAGAACTAATAATGCTCTCATGCCGTAATAAGACATTCTTTCCCACATTTCAGTGAAGAATAAAGTCACCATCCCTTTCGGATGACCAAAAAACCATGTATCGTTTGTTGTAAGATTTTTTTGATTACTCATAAGTACGAATTACATTAGCACATTATGGAAAATAAATTTACATATCCTGGCATTTTTTCACGTCTTATGTCTTTTACCTATGACATATTTCTGGTGGCTGCTTTATGGTTTCTATTTGGATTTATTTTTCTTGGTCTCTATAAGCTAGTATTTTCAGAAAACGATTTTTTTCCTCCTCCAATTGGTGCACTAATAATTTTCTTAACGACAGCAGGATACTACATTTATTTTTGGTCCAATGGTCGCAATACCCTTGGGATGAGTACTTGGAATCATGAAATTATTTCAGATAGTGAGGCAAGACTGACCAGTAAACAAGCTCTCAAAAGGTTCTTGCTCTACTCACTTCTAAGCGTAATCGGTATGCTTTGGATATTATTTGATAGAGAAAATAAATGCTTACCAGACAGAATTCTAAAATTAAAAATTGTTAAAAGAACAAACGCTTCCTGAAAGTGTAGTACAACAAAATCAATAATACCGGAAATGCTTGCAGATAATAAGGCAACATAAAAACTGAAATTGAATCAGCAAAAACTGATTCAACAAAACCATATATTAAGCAAGCCCCAAAACCGTATACCAAAATTCGGTTTACATTCAGAGTTTTTGCAAATGACAAAAGTATTTCAAGGCCTACTAAAAAGATCACGATGTAGCAAAGAAAATTTAGACTTCTTCTAAGTAATTCTGTTTTTGATACGAGGCTAAATTTTTCAAAAGACGCAGATGAGTTCTCAATTAATTCTGTGAATGTGAGGTGCTTAATATTCTTGTTGTAGTTCAACTCACTAAATTCACCGCTATACTGATCGGTAATAGAAAGGTTTCCCTCTCCATTAAAGCTAAGTGAGAGCTCCTCAGAAACCATCACAAAACTATTATCTTTTATTCTTTCGATCTCAATAATCACAGGCTGATTATCGAAGGAAGACGATACTTTTGATTTTCTGAAATCTTCAGCATTTTTTGTTAGTTCAGGTATGACGTATTCGTATGAAGCCATGCTGATAAAAATTACGGGAGCAAAAATCATAAGAGCATATTTAGTCTTGTTGAGCCCTGCTTGGCGTACAGTATTGAAGGCTCTTAGAAAGCCAGCATCAACAAATACTGCAAGAAAACCGACAACTGCCGCTAAGTAAATAAAACTCCTCATCCTGTAGGGTTCGGTTGCAAGTAAATAACTTAAAGCATCCAAATATGAATAGTTATCGCTTATATCTTCAATTTCTGAAAAGAAATTAAACGAAAAATCAATCGCTGAAATTATCAGTAGTGCTCCAAGAAATGAGAGCATAGATTTTTTAAAAATATAATTATATGCCTTCATAGCCGAATCCTTTTTTTACCTTTTTGCTTGTAAGAACAAGGGCTAAAATTAGAACCATCAAATGCATCCAATAAAAATCAAATACTAAGGCTTCTAAATTAGTCACACTTACTTCAAAGGCAGACATTGCTAATAAAATATAGAGAATATTAAAAATTGCTAAGAAAAAATAAGTTTTCTCTCGCCCAAAAAAAGCGCTATAACTTGAAAAAACGATCGAAAAAATAAATGAAATTACGCAAAAGATTGGCAAGGTGAATCGTACAAAGATTTCTTTAAGATTATCCAATGTCAGGTTATTGAATAATGCAATTGTTGAAATATATTCATCTGAAGAGTAATCATCAATCGGTATATCAGCTGTATTAAATTTTGAAATTACATTTCTTTCATTATCAAATAAAAAACCATCATTCAAAATTAAACTAACGCCTGCTGGAGTATCTTCAATGACACCCGTTTTTCCGTAAATAAAGGTTTCTATCGATTGGGAGTTAATGAAAATTAAATCACGATAAACATCATTATCCTTGTTACCAAAAACATTGAATGTGTCAGCCTGCAATGACACTAGACCATTCGGTGCAAGAATTTTTGAGGCAAAAGAATTATCTTTGTCCAACAAATCTTCACCTTTGCTGGTGAAATATGGTGCTACAAATGCACTCAAAAGAATAGACATAGAAAATATTGCTAGAAGAACGTACTTTTGACTGAATAAGAGTCTTCCAATTGTCATAGAACCAGCAGTCAAAACAGTGTCATGGTTTTTAAAAATAGGTGTCAATACAAAACCCAAGGCTAAAAAGACACTGATTGGAAAAACCAAGTTAATTAATCCTGGAGAAAACAAAACTAGTGCAAAAAGTATGTTTTCAGCGGAAATTTTGCCTACTTCTGCCTGAGAAAGGAAAATATTGAACCTAGAAAGCAAAACTAATCCAAAAAGGACTAGAGAAACCCAGCAAATGTTTACTATAATTTCCTTACTGATATAACGTGAAATAATCACTTCTTAAGAATATCAAAAAGGAGAAAAAATGGCATTCTATAAAGCACTTGAAAAAATCGAACTGAAAAAATATTCAGAAGCATCTGATGACAACTTTGGGGTAGTCTTCTATTCAAAAGGGTCATTGAAAACAACAAAACTATTTGACACTGAAGTCAAAGGAAAAGTTTCAAACTTTTTTGAAGATGAATCAAAAGGGTCATTGATGGTTTCGAAAGAGTTTTCTGGATTATCCCGAGACGTCCTTTTTGTCAGAGATTTTGATAAGAAAAAACCTGAACATAAAAAAGAAAGCTGGCTAATGGGAGTTTTTGCTCAATTAGATAAATACGGTGTTGAATCAGCAAGTATTTTTGCCGATACCTCAACACACATTAAAGATAAAAACTTTGCGTTCAATATTGCAAAATATGCAGAAAAATCAGCATATCGATATACCGATACCAATCCTAATACAAAGAAGGATGCCAAATTAAAAGAATTAGATATATGTGTCGAAAAAAGTAGTGCTACTTTAAAGCGTTCTGTCGAGCTGGGTTACAACGTTGGACGAGGAGCTAATACAGCAAGGAATCTAGGTAATAGGCCTGCCAATCATGCCACTCCAACTTATATTGCCAATCAAGTAGTTGAGCTGGGTAAAGCTGTTGGTGGTTTTAAGGTTGATGTCCTAGAGGAAAAGGATATGAAAAAACTTGGGATGGGTTCATTGCTTTCAGTTTCAGAGGGAAGTGTCGAACCTGCTAAGTTAGTAACAATGGAATATAAAGGTGGTAAAAAAGGCGCAAAGCCTATTGTGCTTGTTGGTAAAGGTGTAACTTTCGATACTGGTGGTATTAGCTTAAAACCCAGCCCAAAAATGGATGAAATGAAATGGGATATGTCTGGTGCAGGATCAGTGATTGGCACAATGGCAGCAGTTGCTGCGTCAAAACTCCCTGTTAATTTAGTTTGTGCTGTAGGTCTTACTGAAAATATGCCTGCTGGAAACGCTACTAAACCTGGTGATGTTGTGACATCAATGTCAGGTCAAACTATTGAAGTGTTAAATACAGATGCTGAAGGCAGATTAGTCTTATGTGATGTGCTGACCTATATTGGAAAGTATGATCCAAAGGTTGTGATCGATACCGCAACTTTAACAGGAGCTGTAATAGTAGCTCTAGGGAGTGTTGCTGCAGGAGTTATGGGTAACGATCAAAAACTTGTCGATAAAATTCTTGAAGCAGGACAAGCATCTGGAGAAAAAGCTTGGCAATTACCATTATGGGATGAATACCAAAGCTATTTAGATTCAAATTTTGCGGATATAGCTAATATTGCTCCTGGGAGAGCAGCTGGAACAATTGAGGGAGGTTGTTTCATCTCAAGATTTACCGAGGACTATAAGTGGGCTCATATTGACATAGCTGGAGTTGCAGATATTGGTGATGGTAAAAATAAGGGCTCTACTGGTAAACCAGTCGGCCTCTTGTTTGAGTACGTTAATAGTAATCGTTAATGGCAGCAACTTTTTTTTCAGGCTTTAAAGATGAACAATCGGCCTTAGCTTTTTTGCTGGAACAAATTTATGAGGGCTTTCAAATGCAAAGCTCCATATGCGTGGTCTTAAAAGATGAAAAACATTGCGATGAGTTTAAAAAAGCCCAACAACAAAAGTATTTTGAAAAGGGCAAGATAGAGTATCTTTACGATGAAAACATCTCAATATTAGATACCAAACCGACTGATGAATTTGATGAAATCCACATTCTGAGTGATAAGGTTTTAGAACTACCAACTAATGTCTGTGAAAATGTTTACGTGTACACAACAAAAGCAAATGAAGACATCACTAAAGCATCGCGAGAGCTTTATGCTAATCTGAAGAATAATAATTTCGATTTAAGTCACGAAGCAGTTTAATGGAAGCACAATATTCACCCATACAAATTGAAGAAAAATGGTCAAAAATTTGGGCCGATCGTGAATTAGAAAAACCAGGTTCTGAAGACCACTTTTCTCAGATTATTCCTCCGCCAAATGTTACAGGCACATTACATATGGGCCATAGCTTTCAATATGCCATCATGGATTTTTACACCAGATACCACCATATGAATGGCACCGATTCATATTGGCAAGTTGGGACAGACCATGCTGGGATAGCAACGCAAATGGTTGTGGAAAATAATTTACTGAATGAAGGCAAATCCAAAGATGGCTTAGGCCGTGAAAAATTCCTAGAAGAAGTATGGAAATGGAAAGATTACTCAGAAGGTGAAATTTCAGCTCAGATGAAACGATTAGGTATCACCGTAGAGTGGGATAAATACAGATTTACTTACGATGATGATTTTTGCAAAGGCGTTAATAAAGCATTTGTTGAACTCTACCGCAAAGATAAAATTTATCGCGGCTATCGTTTGGTTAACTGGGATCCATCTTTGAAAACCGCCGTTTCAGATCTAGAAGTAGTCCGACAAGAAAAAGATGGAGTACTTTGGCATATTTCCTATCCACTAGCGCATTCAGATGAGGTTCTTATAGTCGCAACAACAAGACCAGAAACCATGTTTGGCGATATGGCCGTAGCAGTGAATCCAAAGGATGATAGATTCAAACATTATATTGGTAAGTACGTTGAACTGCCCTTTGTCGGCAGAAAAATTCCAGTGATTGGTGATGAATATGTTGATATGGAATTTGGAACTGGTTGTTTAAAGATTACACCAGGCCATGACTTCAACGATTATGATATTGGTAAGAAATATGCGCTGCATGAAGTAGATGGCGTGGTACAAACCTCAGAAAAGCTTGAGGATTTTGCCCCAATAAATATTTTTACTGACGAAGCCTTCTCAAATGATATAGTGCCAGCACCATTTAATAACCTTGATCGCTTCAAGGTGAGGAAAGCTGTTCTAGAAGAACTTAAAAATAAAGAATTATTAGTAAAAGAAGAAAAACATCATATAAGTGTTCCAAGAGGAGAAAGATCTAACATAGTCATTGAGCCAAAACTGAGTTATCAATGGTACGTGAAGACAGAAGAAATGGCTCAAAAGGCCAATGCTGCTGTAAATAAGGGTGAAGTTATTTTCCACCCTAGCAATTGGGATAAAACTTATTTTAATTGGATGGACAACATTCAAGATTGGTGTATCAGTAGACAAATTTGGTGGGGACACCGCATCCCTGCCTGGCATGATAGCGAAGGAAATACTTACGTTGGATACGACGAAGATGAGGTACGTGAATTTTATCAACTTGATGCACGCGAACTAACGCAAGATGAGGATGTTTTGGATACTTGGTTCTCAGCCTCACTATGGCCTTTTGGTTCATTGGGCTGGCCTGATGATACTGAGGACTTTAAAAAGTTTTTTCCAACCACTTTATTGGTTACGGGTTTTGATATTATCTTTTTTTGGGTCGCCAGAATGATGATGATGAGTTTAGAGTTTACGGGCAAAGTCCCATTTAAAGACGTTTATGTGACTGGTCTGATCAGAGATGAAAATGGTCAAAAAATGTCAAAATCAAAAGGTAATATCATCGATCCGATAGATCTTATCTATGGGATTAATCTAGAAGATTTGGTTACCAAAAGAACATCTAATTTGATGCAAGAAGGCTTAGCAGAAAAAATTGAGCGTAAAACCCGCAAACAATTTCCTAATGGTATTGATTCATATGGGACTGATGCTGTACGTATGACATTTTATTCACTAGCGACTCATACCAGAGATATCAGCTTTGAGCTTGGTCGATTAAAAGGGTATAGAAATTTCTGTAATAAAATCTGGAATGCTGCACGTTTCATCAATAATTACCCGATGGAATCTAAGGAATTCGTTGCAAAGAATGATTCCGATAAATGGATTGAAGAGGAATTTAATAAAGTTAGTGAACAAATACAAAAAAATATTACTGAATACCGTCTGGATTTTGCGGTAAATGAGGTTTATGAGTTTTTCTGGGGTAAATTCTGCGATAAGTACATTGAAGATTGCAAAGCATCGGGTGAAACAGCCAATCTTCATCCAATGTTGAAGAAAATTCTACTAATGATGCACCCCTTCTGTCCTTTTATTACTGAAGAAATTAACGAACTAGTTTTTAAAGACGGTTCTTTAATGACCTTTAAAAAACAATAAACGACCTTACAATTGATTGATGGCAAAAACATTATTAATAGGCGCTAACTCCACAATAGCGCAAGCATTACAGGAAATTTCCGACAGGGAATTTTTGACCTTTTCTCGATCAGAGGGAACTTTAGATCTCGATGGTGATTTATCAGAGCTTGATAGTGTATCTAATATTGATGGCTTAGTTTATTTTCCTGGCACAATAAATTTGAAACCTTTCACCATGTTGAAGGAAGATGATTTTCTCAACGATTTTAAAATTAATGTCCTTGGTGCATCTAAAGTCGTGAAAAAAGTTATCAATAAGCTCAAAGAGGCTGATGGTGCAAGTGTAGTATTCATATCAAGCGTGGCAGCAAACATTGGCTTACCATTTCATGCCAGTATAGGTGCTTCTAAGTCAGCCCTAGAAGGTATGGCTAGAGCTCTGGCATCAGAATACACTAACGCTAAAGTCTGCTTTAATGTGGTTGCACCATCTTTAACAGAGACCAATCTTTCAACCAATCTATTAAAAACCGACCGACTGGTTGAGGCAAGTAAAGAGAGAAATCCAATGAAAGAGATTGGTGACCCCAAGAAAATTGCTAAAACAATTGATTTTCTACTAGATGCTCACAATAACTGGATGACTGGACAAGTTGTTCGTGTTGATGGCGGAATGAATAATCTAAAATAGACTATTCAACCAACTTTTTTGGATCTCTTTGAGATACTTCCCAACGTTTTCTCAGATAATTACAATTCTCACAAGTTGGTGAAGGTTTTGGCATAACGTCACTATCAAGTGTTTTAATTGCTGCTAGAATTGCATCTTCAACCCAACTATCATCGCACTCTAATCTAACTAGATGTAAATCAAATTCTAATCTCTGATTGAACATAGGCTCATTTTTTTTACCGTTGTAATAGACAAGGTAAGCTTCAGGCGCAACTTCAAAACCATTTTTTCTGAACAGCCATTGGTACATTTCTAGTTGCCTTTGATAACCTTTTGCATATTCCCACTTTGAATAAGTATCTTCCCAATCAAATACATTCTTAGACGTAGACTTAACATCTACTACTATTAAGTCTCCGTTTGGTTTTTGCCATACATCATCTACTGCACCCCCAAAGTTATAACCAGCACTCTCATCAATATGTCTAATACCTTTGAAATTATTTCGCCATTCGTCCATTTTCTCGTGAGCAAAAGGTACAGCATCTATATCATGCTCAATAAACATGGGGTGAGGTTCTGCTTTAGCTCGATAGTGATCAAATTCGTTTTTACAAAGATTATCTACTGCACTATTTAAAGTAAAAGGTAGGCTGGGTGGTCTAATTTTATGTTTATAAGCTAAATAAAAACATCTTTGGCAATTTAAGTGTTGTTCAACAGCTGATCTACTAATTTTATACATCTCTTAACATCTCAATATGTGGAATATCATCTTCTAAGTATTCCTCACTAGCTTTAAGAAAGCCAAATTTTTCGTAATATTTTTCTAAATAACATTGGGCAGAAATTCTGATAGCCCTGGATTCTTTCTCGCAGACTAAATTTATAGCTTTATTGATTAGTACCTCTGCTAAACCTTGTTTTCTATGGCTCTTCTTTGTCACAATGCGCCCAAGGGAAGGTTCTGCAAATCTTGAGCCAGCTGGGTTTATTCTCAGATAGCAAACTATCTCACCTGTATCTTCAATCCACATGTGTTGCGCTTCCTGATCCTTATCGTCTAAGTCAGGATATGGGCAATTTTGCTCAACAATAAAGACCTCTATTCTAAGCTGAACAATTTGATAAAATTCAGCCTTGTTTAATTCCTCAAAACTTTTTATTATGACTGGTCTTGTTTGATTGGACATAAAGAAATTATGAAAGAAAGTGTTTACGATTACAAAGTCAAAGATATAGATGGTCAAGCTATCTCTATGTCAGACTACAAAAATAAAGTTTTACTGATAGTTAATGTGGCTTCAACTTGTGGTTTCACTCCACAATATAAAGGCTTACAAGACTTATACGAAAAATATTCTCAAGATGGTTTTGAAGTGCTTGCCTTCCCTTGTAATCAATTTGGTTCGCAAGAAAAAGGGAGCGAACAAGATATCAAAGAATTCTGTACCAACAACTATAATGTAACCTTTCCGATCTTTAGTAAGGTAGAAATTAATGGCGATCAAGCCGAACCACTTTTTAAGTTTTTGAAACGAGAGATAAAAGGCTTTCTGGGCACTGAATCTGTAAAATGGAATTTTTCAAAGTTTCTCGTCAATAGGAATGGTCAAGTTGTGAAAAGATATGGTTCACTGGATTTTCCTGAAAATTTAGAAAGTGAGATTAAAGCCCTTTTAGGCACATGATAATTGCATCTTCCCTGCCATTATTAGTCTGGTAGTAATCTTTTCTGATTGAAAGTTCTTGGAAGCCATTTTCTCGATAAAAATCCTGAGCCACCTTATTTGACTTCCTAACTTCAAGCAGAATAGTTTTAATATCCGACAAGTTCATCCTTTTTTTTAAAATATCCAACATAAAATTACCCACGCCTTGTCTGCGCATAGTTTCAAGCACAGAAATATTTTGTAAATGACATTCATCTAGTACTTTGTTTGCTATACAAAAACCCACAATTTGAGAATTTAGAATAATAACGAAACTTAATGACCTTAACTCAAGAATTTTTTCAAAGGTTTGTTTTGTCCATGGAGTAGGATTGGCATGCATTTCAATATCCATCACATCATCTAGATGATGTTCTGAAAAATTTTCAATGATGTAATTATTCGCCTGTGAAATTTGGTTTTCTTTTTTCAACAAAAGCTGTAACACCTTCTATATTATCTTTTCGGCCAACCATATCTTCTTGCATCTTGGCTTCGTCCTTAAGATTTTGTTCATAAGATTTATTAAAACTATCTCTCATCAGGTGCTTAGTCTTAAAGATTGCCCTTGGTGCTAACTCAGCATAATGCTTAGCTAATTCCATAGCTGTTTCTAAAGCAGAGCCATCCTCACATACTTCTGAACACATGCCTAAACTCTGGCACTCTTCGGCAGAAACTCTTTTAGCTTCAGCCGCCATTCTAAAAGCTTGCTGATAACCAACTACTTTGGTTAATAACCAATTTGAACCACCATCTGGTATCAAAGCTATTTTAGAGAACCCTATTTGAAAGAAACTTGATTTTGCCATTACTGCTATATCTGAACTCAGGTAGTAAGCACAACCAATTCCTGCACAAGCACCCTCAACAGCTGCGATCACAACTTTATCCATATAGATCATATTATTTAAACCAACATGATAGCCTTCGTTTAGGGCCTGTTCGACACTTTTCCAACCCATACCATCTTCTGAGGCTGCAGCGGTGATATCGGCGCCGCCACAAAAAGCACTTTCATCGCCGGTCACAATAACAGCTCGGAATTTCGGGTCTTTGGCTTTCTCAGAAAATTCATTAAACATCATTACCGTTTCAGGATCTAATGCATTTCTTTTTTCCGGTCTATTTAATTTAATCACAGCAATATTGCCATGATCTTCGAATAATACTTTTGGTTCACTCATTTATTTTTTCCGCAATAAGGTAGTTGTTAATTTTACTTAAGATAACTCCAGTTTTCTGTGCATCTTCTCTATAGAATTTTATAGTAGGTTTAGCGTCATGTCTTGATTGAAAGAAAGATTTCTCTAACTCTTTCATTTGACTTTCGTTTGGAGAAGCAAAAGACTGCTGATCCAACCAAATCCTAATCATTTCTGATCTTTCAAAATAATCGAGTTCTGACAATTTATCTAAGAGCAATCCATCCTCATCACACAGCTTCTCTAATCTCTCAATCAAAAAACGATGATAAAGTGAGCTTTGTTTTGAAAGGAGATTTGCCATTCGCGCAGTATTTTTCTTAGCAGCGGGCCACCTTTCAACGATTTGAGGAATAATTTGGTTTCTTAAAAAATTTCGACTGTATGCATTATCGGTATTAGATTGATCCTCAATGAAATTAAGTTTGAGATTATTAATATGTCCATGGATCTCTTCTTTAGTAATATGAAGTAATGGTCTTATAAAGTTTTTACCATGAATTTTTACGTTTCTTTGCATTCCAGTTAAGCCCTTAAGTCCTGTTCCTCTTAAAACTCTAAAAAAAATGGTTTCTGCTTGATCATCTAAGTGATGGCCCAAGATTATTACACTTTCTTCTTCCAAAGAATTAAAAATTTCGAGTCGCGCTGATCTAGCAGCTGCTTCATAACCCTGGCCAGTTTCATTAATTTGTACTACTTCACACAAAAAATTAATATCGTGCGCTTTGCAGAATATTTCACAATGTTTTTGCCATTTAGAACTGGCAGATTGGGTTTGATGATTTATATGGAGTGCTGTTAGACAATTTTTTTTGCCATGCGTCTCAAGGAATTGATTTGTAGCTGCCAGTGCTAGGGTAGAATCTATCCCTCCACTAAAACCGACGACAATGTTTTTGGCATTGAGCAATATTGATTGTTCAGATTTATTGAAGAAGTCCAGCCTAAACTCCGATGTTTTTAAATTTTTCATACCTTTTAGCTGTTAAGTCTTCAAGAGAATGTTTTGAGAGTCTTTTTAATTCATCTAAAAAATATTTTTTTACTGCTTTGTAAGTTTCCTCATGATTTCTATGAGCTCCACCGATTGGTTCTGTCACAACTTGATCAATAATGCCAAGTTCAACTAAATTCTCAGCGTCAAGTTTAAGAGCATCTGCAGCCTCTTCTGCATTTTTCGCGGTACGCCACAAAATTGAAGCGCAAGCCTCTGGTGAAGCCACCGAATAAATTGAATATTCCAACATACCAATTGTATCTGCAAGACCAATACCAAAACCACCGCCAGAGCCGCCTTCCCCAATTACAAGGTTGACTACTGGAGTTTGCAAATCAGACATAATTTCTAAGCTTTTAGCAATGGCTTCGTGTTGACCAGAGTGTTCTGCCTTAACACCCGGATATGCTCCAGGTGTATCTATAAGAGTGAGAACTGGTACGGAAAATTTTTCAGCTAATTTCATCAATCTGTTAGCTTTTCTGAATCCCGACGGATGTGGCATACCAAAGTTTCTTGCTACTCTGTCTTCAGTTTCTCTTCCTTTCTCATGACCAATCACAACAACGGGATAGTTATCCAGAAAGGCAAAGCCACCCACTATAGCTTTATCGTCTTCACTTAAGCGATCACCATGCATCTCTTCGAACCCTTCAAATACGTTAGCAATGTAATCGAGGGTATGTGGTCTGTTTGGGTGTCTAGCAACTAGAACCTTCTGCCAGGGACTTAGATTTGCGTATATTTTTTCGGTTTCTTCGTGAGACTGACGCTCTAATACAGCAATTTCCTCAGCTAAGTTTGCTGGTGCAGGTACAATTTTTTTGAGTTCCTCAATTTTTTCAAGGCAAGTATAAATTGGTTGCTCAAAATCTAAATGTTGGTCCATACTTTAAAAAAGCTTGTAGTTTTCTTCTCCAAATAACTCGTTAATTTTTTCGAACGTACTATCCTCTAGGGAAATCTTAAAAGTGTCAACTTTTACTTCACTTGAAATATTTAAATCATCATCTTTTAAATTAAGTACTACATCAATGCCATCAGGATCATTTAAACTTCTAAGCTCCTCGAATTTTCCATTTCCTAACTCTTTTAATTGCTTTCTCGATACATCTAATCTGATCTTAGAGGTTACTGTTTTTCGGGCAAGTTCAATTGGCATTACATCTGTAGCTCTTACCTTTATTCCCACGTCTTCAAGGTTTCCCCTGCGATAGTCATCGGCAACAACTGTCCCTTTTATCATAACTACTGAATTTTCTTTAAATAAAGGTTTCTTCTCATCATGTAATTCCACAGGAACCGAAACATCTATAAGGCCTGTTTCATCCGATATTTCTAAGAATACGAATATACTAGTTCCTTTTTTGACAATTCTTTTGTGATTTATGAGAGCCGGGATATATTTTTCGTTTGCAGTTGTCATTAATCTATTGATTGGTTGAATCTTGGAGGACAGAGTTTTTCGCAATAATGTAATTGGATGTTTGCTGTAATAGAAACCAAATGATTGTAATTCCATCTTTAATTTCTCTGATTCAGAGAATGTTTTCAATTCGTAGCCAGAAACTTTTAGGTCTTGTTCTTCTGCAAACATTTCCATGACTGCAGATTCTTTTGATCTAAACTTTTGTTCTGATGCTTCTAAATAACTCTTGATTGAACTGACTACTTCATCTCTTGAGCATATCTCATCGAACGCGCCTGCTTTTGCCATACTTTGTAATGCTCTGATGCCACCTTTTCTGAGGTCAACTCTTGAAGCAAAGTCCATTAGACTTGAAAATCTACCATTTTCCCTCTCTGCACAAACTTCCTCAACAAATTTTCTACCCACATCTTTAAGAGCTGCTAGTCCATATTCAATTTCATCCTTATCATTTACTATAAAAGTTGGGTGAGAACTATTTATATTGGGGGCTAAGATAGTTACGTCCATAACTGCACAATCTTTAACATGTGGTTCAAGTTTATCTGTTTTATCTTGTTCTGAAGTTAATACTGAAGCAATAAAGTGTGAGGGGTAGTGAGTTTTTAGGAAAGCTGTTTGATAAGCGATTAACGCATAAGCTGCAGAATGAGATTTATTGAAACCATAACCTGCAAATTTCTCAATATTATCGAAAATCTCGTTTGCTTTTTTCTTTCCAATACTATTATTTTCACAACCATCAACAAAAACACTCTTTTCTGCTTCCATAACATCTGCTTTCTTTTTACCCATTGCTCGTCGTAAATTATCTGCATCTCCCAGGGAGTAAGCTGCTAAAACTTGGGCTGCTTCCATAACTTGTTCTTGATATACAAAAACACCATAGGTCTCATTAAGCACTTTCTTTAAAGCTGGATGCTGATAGGCAATACTTTCTCTGCCGTTCTTTCTATTTATATAATCATCAGCCATACCTGAATTCAGAGGACCTGGTCGATATAGTGCTACTAAAGCTGTAATATCAGAAAAATTTTCAGGCTTCATTCTTTTTATTAAATCCATCATGCCACTCGACTCAAGCTGAAAAATACCTTTTGTTTTCCCTGAGCTTAGTAAATTAAAAACTTTGGAATCTTCATATGAAATGTCATCCAAATTAAAACCAGGATTAATTTTTTGAACCGATTTAACCGCATTATTAATGACCGTCAAAGTTCTCAAACCAAGAAAATCAAATTTTACTAGTCCGACATCTTCAACATCATACATGTCCAATTGTGTCGCCATTGAATTGGTCTCTAAGTCGTAATGTAAAGGTGTGAATTCATGTATGTCATTTGGTGCAATAACTACCCCCGCAGCATGTTTTCCTATACTTCTGGCGCAACCTTCAAGCTTTAAAGATAGATCTAAAACCTCAGCTGCTTCTTCATTTTCTTTTCTAATTTCTTGTAATTCAGGCGATTCATTAATAGCTTCTGTAAGTTTTATCCCTGGTGTAAGAGGTATCATCTTAGCTATCATGTCTCCAAAACCATAAGGCTTACCCAAGATTCTTGTCACATCTCTGGTTACTCCTCTAGCTGCCATAGTGCCAAGTGTTCCAATTTGTGCAACGGATTCAACTCCATATTTGTTTTGTACGTACTCAATAACTTTATCTCTGCCTTCGATACAGAAATCTATATCGAAATCTGGCAAAGACATTCTTTCAGGATTTAAAAAACGCTCAAAAAGCAATCCATGTACTAATGGGTCTAGGGCAGTTATGGACAACATAAAAGCAACTAGGGAGCCTGCTCCAGAGCCTCTACCTGGACCAACTGGTATTTCCTGACCTTTCGCCCATTTGACAAAATCCATGACGATTAAAAAATAACCGGGATAGCCTTTTTCTGTAATAATTTTTAATTCTTTTTCCAATCTTTCTTGATATAGATCTTGATCTAGTTCTTTATGATCACTTAAATATTCTTTGAGTTTTGTTCTAGAAAGATCTTCAAGGTGCTCTGATAACGATTTGTTTTCCTGCACCTCATAAGACGGAAGATAATACTGCCCTTCCTCTAAAAAAACATTGCACAACTTGGCAACTTCAAAAGTATTTTTAAGAGGCTCTAATTCATGACACTTTGCTAATTCTTCTTCTGTTTTAAAATATTGTTCATTTGAAACATTTGGATTATCTATCTCATCTTTTAGAAGAGTTGCGTTGTTAATTGCAACTTTAGCTTGATGTGCTAAATGATCTTCTTTCTCTAAAAAGAGGACATCGTTGATGGCAACAACAGAAATATTACTTTTTCTCGCAAGATTGCATACTGTGGCTGAGGCAAAATCGTAACCGTCCTCTGAAAAATTTGATACTCCAACAAATAAATTTTCTGCAAAAGCTTCAAAGTATTTTTTATATAGATCAAGGATCGATGACTCTTCTTTTTTCAAAGCAAGGTTTTTTAAATTTGAAGATGAAGCAGGGATAATACAGACTATATCCTCTGCATCATTCAGAATATCTTGCTCAGGAATGCTTCTTCTATCTGATCCAGACTTTACAAATGATTCTGTGCTGAGTTTAAAGAGCTTTTCCAAACCTTTTTTATTTTTTGCTAAAAGAATTAAGTTCGTATACCCATTATTAACTTTGATATCAAAATCAACACCGCAAATTGGTTTTATGCCTTTACTTAGTGCGTAATTATAAAATTTTACTAATCCAAAAAAAGTGTTTTTATCTGCAAGTGCAACAGCTTTCATGCCAGACTCAAGTGCTTTATCCACAATTTCATTGGTCTTGGGTAAGCCACAAGAAATGCTGTAATGAGATTTTGTTTGTAGATGAATAAAATTGGACATAATTAAATTTTAAAACTTTTTCTGTGAATGTTTGATACTCCCAAATAATTTATGGCATTTTTATGATCTTTTGTTGGGTATCCTTTATTTTTTTCGAAAAAATACCCTTCGTATATTTTTGCATAGTTAAACATTAATTCGTCACGGAAATTTTTTGCAACTATTGAGGCTGCTGCAATCTCTTGATACTGTTCATCACCTTTTACAATTGCTTCTGCATGCTCTAAACCTTCTGGAATATAGATTCCATCTACAATAATTCTTTCTGGTATTACGGGAAGGTTCTTAATGGCTCTTTTCATCGCAAGATGAGAAGCTTGTAAAACATTTAATTCATCAATTTCAATCGGTGAAGCCAGGCCAATTCCGACATAAAAATTTCTTTTTATATATTTGGCTTGTATTGCCCTATTCTTTTGAGACGTTTTTTTAGAATCTTTAAAAAAATATTCTGACTTATTTTTTCCAAATATTACGGCTGCTGATACTAAAGGTCCTGCTAAACAACCAATACCAACTTCATCAACTCCTGCAATCTTCATAGAATCTATCACTAAAGGAGTCCAAGTTTGGTTTCTCTAACTTAGCTTTAACTGCTTGAATCATTTTCTTTCTAAATTCGTAATCCACCATATTCGAATTAAGATCATGTGCGATATTCTCTGAAGTGGCATTAGATTGAATTAATTCAAGAAATATTTCTTCATCTGCAACAATATTTGGAATGCTAACAAATTCACTCATCATTAAATTTTTTAAAATAAGATGATTAAACCAGTTTGTTTTATAAATTACGGTGGTTGGTATTTCAGCTAAAAGAGCTTCAAGGGTTGCTGTACCTGAACAAACAACAGCTGCTTTAGCTTTTTTTAAAATTTTCGATGATTCTTCATTAGCAACTGAAATATGTTCATGTCCTTGAATTTTATGTTGAATAAGATATTTATCATCTTCCTTGTAAATCGGTATTACTGCTTTAAATTTTTCTTCGAAATTAAATTGATTAAAGCCTTCAATCATAACTTCTAAATTATTTTGAATTTCTGATCTTCGACTGCCAGGCATTATGCAAATTATGTTTTCTTTTGCAATACTCTCAAAATCTGCTTGCTTATCTAACAAGGGATGGCCAATACAAAAAGCTTGTTTGTTTACGTTAGCGCAATATTCAAGCTCAAAAGGAAATAAACAAAGCATATAGTCAACGTACTTAAACTTTTTTACTCTTCCTGGTCGCCAAGCCCAAACAGAGGGGCAAACGACATGGATAGTTTTAACACCTTTTTTTTGCAATTTCTTATGAATATCAAAATTAAAATCAGGTGCATCTATTCCAATAAAAATATCTATTTTTTCATCGACGAAAGTTTTGATTAAGTTATTTCTATAATTTGTTATTTTTTGGAAATTGAGAATTGGATCAACTAGCCCCATAATTTCGAGCATTTCTCTATCCGTTGATACATTGTGTTCTGTAAGAGCACCGCCGCCAACCCCTATAACTTCTATATTCTCAAATTTTTCTTTTATTTTTGAAAGAATTTTTGATCCAAGTAGATCACCTGATGGCTCTGCTGAAACAATACCAATCTTCAATTATCTTAAGACTCCTCTTGTGGCTTGCTTAATTGAATCGATAAATATCTTTAATTTGTTATCTGATAAACATTCATTTTCAATTTTCTTGATTGCTTCTTCAACTTTCAATCCCTCTCTAAAGAAAATTTTGTAAGCTTTTTTCAGATTCGTAATTTCTTCTTTTGTAAATCCTTTTCTTTCTAAACCAATAGTATTTAAACCTGCCTGTTTTGTTGGTGTTCCTGCTACTCTTGTAAAAGCTGGAACATCCATAGTTATATGAGCAGATAGCCCTGTGAAAGAATAGGATCCTAATTTACAGAATTGATGAATGAGAGTATAACCACCTAAGGTAACATGATCACCAAGCTGAACGTGTCCCGCCAGTGCTGAATTATCAACTAAGATATTTCCGTTACCTATTACACAATCGTGGGCTATCATAACTCCTGGCATTATTAGGTTATCGTCGCCTATTTTTGTGTAGCCTAAGTCAACCTCTGTTCCTCTGTGAACTTTGCAAAATTCTCTGAATACGTTATTTTTACCGATTTCTAGACTAGATTTTTCTCCCTTATACTTTAGATCAGGTGTATCTTCGCCAATTACGCAGAATGAGAAGAATTTATTTCCTGAGTCTATATTTGTTGGTCCTTTCAAAACAACATGGGATTTCAACTCACAGTTCTCAGCAATAACAACATCAGGACCAATGACTGAATAAGGTCCAATATTTACACTTTCATGTATCGATGCTGATGCATCTATGATTGCTGTTGGATGTATGCTACTCATTTAAACTTCTATCCGCGCATAAAATTTCAGCTGCACAAACTAATTCTTCTTCGGAGTATGCAGTACATTTAAACTTCCAGATTCCTCTTTTTGAACTTATGACAGATGATTTAAATATTAAAGTATCGCCTGGTAAAACTTTTTTCTTAAATCTTACTTTATCAACGCCGCATAACAAATAAATTGATTTTTCATTTGCAGACTGACTCATTATATGTGATCCGAGTAATGCACTACTTTGCGCCATTGCTTCTAATACTAAAACTCCGGGCATTATTGGAAAATTTGGAAAATGTCCTTTAAAGAAATCTTCATCAGGTGAAACAAACCTTTTAGCCACAATGGACTCTTGATTTACTTCTATAACTTCATCAATAAAAAGGAATGGTTCTCTATGTGGTAGAACTTTTCTAACTTCTGCATTATCCATCATTTTTTATTTTTGCGATAAACTTAAGTGACTCTTTATGTTTTTGTATTGGCATTACTCCACTGTAAACACCAGGTTCTTTCAAAGATTTAGTGACAAGAGTTTTTGCCATAACTATAACGTTATCAGCTATTTCAATATGTCCTACTATCCCAACTTGTCCTGCAATTTGGCAGTTTTTACCAATTTTCACAGATCCTGCCATACCTGATTGACCTGCAATAGCAGTATTCTCACCAATGAATGAATTATGCGCAACATGAACATGATTATCGATTTTTACGCCGTCTTCTATTGTAGTATCGCCCAAGGCTCCTCTATCCACTGCAGATTTAGCTCCTATTTCAACATTTTTGCCTATATTTACGCCACCAAGGTGCTCAATTTTACTCCATCCATCTGAAGACGGCGCATATCCAAAACCATCAGAACCAATCACAGTGCCTGAATGAATAATGCAATTATCACCAATCTTTGTTCGTGGATAAATAGAAACATTGTCATGAATAACAACGTTATTACCTATTTGACAATTTGAATTGACGACAGAATTTTTTCCAATAACTACATTTTTTCCAAAGACTGATTCTATTGAATGATTTTCATTCTTATATTTCTGAAAAAATACTTTTGATGCGCTTGCATAGGCTAGATAAGGATCGTCTACTACTATCAAGTTTTGTTCAGTTAACTGATCAGCTAATACTTGATTAGTAATAACTGCGCCAGCGTTATTACTCAATGTATTAATAAATTTTTCGTCTTTTAAATAACAAACTGAGTGCTCGTCGCATTCTTTTGAATCTTGTAGATTAGATAATTGAAGATCAAATGACCCTAGAGGAGTTCCACCTATTAAATTAGCTAACTTCTCTAGAGTAATTGATTCCATTAAGATAGATTACTATTATTCAGACTTTTCGGTCAAAGCATTATCTAGGTATGCTATAACCTCTTCAGTAATGTCTAAATCAGGATCTGCATAAAGCAAAGCTCCTGGAGCAACTATCATTTCATATTCTTTTTGTGCAATTAGTTCTCCCAAAACTTTTTGGAAAGTCGGTGTTAAGGTTCCTACTACTTGCTGTTGGACTTCTTGAGCTTTTGTCTGAAGCTTATTAGAAAGAAATTGAATATCTGCTTGTTTATCCTGCAGTTGCTTTTGCATATCTAATTTTTCTTCATCAGATAAAACTTCTTGATCTTTTTGAAATTTTTCAACCAGTGCTTGTCCTTCTGCTTGAAGTAGTTCTAGTCTTTCTCTATCAGCAATAAAACCAGCGTCTTCATCAAGATTTTTAAATTCTTCTTGTGCAAATTGAGTGCTCAACATTGCAACTTCTGCATTCAGTACAACTATTTTGGCACTGATTGGAGCTGAAAATGCTGCAAGCAATAATGTTAGAAATAAAACTTTTAGTTTGTTCATAATAAATCCTTAAGTTTCGCTATTTTATATGACTTTTGCCAAAGAATCGACATTTTTTAGAACTTATTACCGACCGTAAATTCAAATCGTTTTGTTCTATCTAATGGGTCATTATTAAATGGTACAGCGAAATAAACACTTATAGGTCCAAAAGGAGTTATTGCTGAACCACCAAGCCCATAGGATCCCCTCAAATCCTCAAAATTTGGTGTAAAGCATTGACTTTGATAGTTGTAACAAAACGTGGAGAAAACATTTCCTAAATCTACAAAAAATGCTGTTCTAAATTGGCTTTGATCCTCGATAAAAGGTACTTTGAAGATTAAGTTTAAGCTTGTTTCTAGAAGGACATTACCACCAATTGGTCTATTAATTCCATATGCTGCATACTGATTATAGTAAGGTGCATCAGGTTCACCATCAAAATTATTATCTATTAAAGGTGGGCAATAGTCTTCTGCAGACACGTAAGAGTAACAAGGTACAGGTGTTATCCTAGGCCCAAGACTGTTTGTCTCATAACCCTTAATGGAATAGGGACCTCCAGCATAGAAATACTCAAAATATGGTGGGACTTCACTGTCTCCAAATGAATCTACATAACCAATTCTTGAAGCTACTTTAAATATCAGCTCGTCACTTATAGGCTGATAGAATTCATTTTTATAGTCTAACCTAAAGTAATTTAACGATGATCCTGGAACAGTAGTCTGTACAGACACTTGATTTAAAGTTCCATCTGTTGGAAAGATACCTCTGTTCAAAGTAGCTCTTGTCCAAAAAGCTTGTACTTTTAATGTGTCAAAAATATCTCCTTCACTCTCAAGAAAATCAAGGATCTCTCGAGAAGCTAATGAGCCTGACTGTAATTCCGTATGATCAGCTGCAATATTAAACCCAATTCTCTGTATTTCAGATATTGGAAAACCAAAACTTACTGCAGCACCATAACTTGCAGTATTGTAGTCAGTCAATCCGAATGAAGAGTAATCAAATTCTCTAAAATTTAAAGAATAACCTCTACTAGCGCCATCAACTGTGTAATAAGGATTTTCGTATTGTAGAAAGATATTAGTTGAGTAATCACTGATTTGTGTACCAATACCAACAGTATTTCCACTTCCAAGAAAGTTTTGCTGTTGAACATTGAAATTGAAGGAAAAACCAAATTGAGAATAACCAAATCCAGCAATTATATTTCCATATTGTTGCTCCTCAACATCGAATATAACATCAACCAAATCTTCTTCGCCAGCTACTGGAACTGTTTCAACATTAACTGATTTAAAATAGCCAGTTCTTTCAAGCAATAATTTAGATTGTTCAATTAGTTGGTTAGATGCAGGCGCTCCTTCGAATTGCCTCATTTCCCTTCTTAATACTTCATCTGTAGTAAAGTAATTCCCATTAAATAGGATTCTTCTGGTGTAATTTTTTCTGCCAGGGTTAAAGACGAAAGTAATATCTGCAGTATTATTATCTTCATCAATTGTGGGGACGCCTTCAATCTCTGCAAATGTATAGCCATCATTACCTAATGCATTAGCATAAAATTCTTCATAACTGGTAATTAATGACTCTGAATAATAAGAGTCTTCCTTGATATTAATAAAGCTTTCTAGAAACTCGCGCTCCAGTGGCAATTCTCCAGAAATTTTAATATCTTTTAATTTGTACCTCTTGCCTTCCCTCAAAACTAAAGTTACAAATAGCTCCTGCAGGTCTTCACTTATTGAAACTTGGGAAGAAGAAATTTCGAATTGAAGATAGCCTCTATCTTTATAGTAAGACTCTAAATTTTCTAAATCTGTTCTTAGTTTTTCTTTGGTGTACCTATTGTCATTAGTAAATACAGATAAAATAGTTCCCTCTGATAATTCAAAAACTCTTTTAATCTCCCTATCTGTGAAGGCATCATTTCCTATTATTTCAATTGCTGAGATGGCAGTGGAAGTGCCTTCATCTACATCAATATCTACTTCTACTCTATTTCTAGGTCGATCTCTTTGGTTCACCTCCACTGATGCACCATACCTGCCTTGCTGAGAGTATTGAGCTTGTAGACCACGCGTAATCAGGTCTAATGTAGCTCTTTTTAAAACCGAACCCTCGCTAATGCCTTCACTATTTAAGGCAGCCAAAAGATCTTCTGTTTTAATAGCTGAATTGCCATCTATATCTATACTTGAGATCGTTGGTCTCTCTTCAACCTTTATAAAAAGAATATTACCTTCAGCTCGCAATTGAATATCATCGAATTGACCGGTAGCAAAAAGAGTTTTAATGACACGTTGATAATCTCTTTTTTCAATACGATCACCAATGGTTATAGGGACTGTATCTAAAACACTACCTAAAGAAACTCTTTGTAACCCCTCTATTCTAATATCATCAACCAACATATCAGCATTTGCATTCAAGGCTAATAAAAGGGTCAAGATTTTTAATATTTTCTTCAAATTATTCTCGCAATATCATTCATCATTACAAAAATGAACAAAGTCAGAACTAATATAAAACTTAGATTCATTAAAGTAGCTTTTAGTTTCAAACTTATAGGAGATCCTTTAAGTTTTTCCACTAAGATAAACAAAAATTGCCCCCCGTCAAGCATTGGTAATGGTAAGAGATTAAACGCTCCAAGGCTAATACTCAATATACCCAACAATAAAAGAAAGGGAATTACTCCAGAAACAAGAGAGTCACCAGCCACTTTCGCTATTCCAACAGGCCCACTTAAGTTTTCGAAACCCATCGTTCCATTTAAAGTTTTAAATAAAAACTTGAATGTGTTCTCGATCCAAAAAATAGTTTGACTAAAACCAAAATAAATTGAACTTGAAAAGGAATTTCCCTCTGGGCCTAATCCAAAACCGTAGGTTTCACCGCTTTGCTTTGATGGCAGTATTAATTGAACATCTTTTCCATCTCTGTTGACTGCGACAGGTATTTGTCTTCCTACTGTATTGAGTAATGAGGTAGCTTGATACATTGATTTAATTTCCTCCTGAAAAATTGTCTTGATTACATCACCAGATTTAAAGCCAATATTTTCTGCAGTACTATCACTTTGAACAAGATTTATTCTTGGTTCAAAGTCTGCGTAAGGCTGAATACCAAAGTAACTGGACGGAGATTGACCTTCAGCAAATTTCAAATTCATAACTTCTTTCGTAAACATAATTTCTTTTTGATTTGTATAATCAAAAAGCTTTATCTCGACAGTGCCTGTATAACCAGTTAGATCCAAAAGACCAACTTCCAATGCTTGCACAGTATTAATATCTTTATTATTGATAGCTACTACCTCATAAAAATTCTTTTCATTTAATTCTGCTATTTGCGCGGAAACAGTATCAGATTGCTTTGGTATGAAAAGGCCTACAATTGTGAATACAAAAAAAGCTAATATGAAATTATAAATTGGCCCTGCTAATACAACTAAAGACCTCTCAAGTGCCGGCCTATTAGCTAAGACATAATTTTTTTCTTTCGTACTAAGCTTATTATAGTTTTCAGTATCAGCAGGATCATGAAAAGCAACGTAACCTCCAAAAGGGATTGCTGATAAGGAGAACTTGATATTATCTTTATTTTTCCAATTTAATAAATCAGGTCCAAAACCGATGCTAAATTTAAGGATTTTTATTTTAAAATACCTAGCAACAGAATAATGACCATACTCGTGAAATGTCACTAAAATTAAAAATAAGGTTATAGCTCCAATTAACGAATACATTTATTTTCCTTCGATAAAAATATTAATTTCTTCTTTATTATTATTTAACTCTTTTAAAGAATTTATTTGTTTTCTTTCAATTAAGTGGTAATTATCAAATATTAAATTGTAAATTTCTCCAAATTTAATTTTTTTCTGAAGAAATTTTTTTACCGCAATGTCATTCAATGTGGCAAATATTAGTCCACTATTATCATCATTTTTCATAACATCATGTGCAATTTCTAAAAGATTCTTTCTATCATTAGGAAAAGCTTCAATTGAAAGTTCAATATCTTGATCAAATAAGTCTAGTGAGTAAATCTTTTTTATATCCTCCGAATGTTCTCCGAGCAAACCATAAGCTAACGGTATTATCATGCTTGGTTTAGACATTTGCGCTTCAACACTTCCATCTTTTAACTCAACTAATGAATGAATAACACTTTGTTTTTGAACAATGATATTGAGCAAATCAGGTTCAAGAGAAAATAGATGCTGTGCTTCAATCAATTCGAAGCACTTATTAACCAAAGTAGCTGAATCAATTGTAATTTTTGACCCCATTTTCCAATTAGGATGATTTAGAGCTTCTTCAACTGATTTATCAAAAATTTCTTTCATTGATAAGCCTCTAAAAGGCCCTCCTGAAGCTGTAAGAAATATTCTTGAGATATTGTGTTTTTCAATATTTTTCAATGCAGTAAATAGTGAAAAATGTTCTGAATCAATCGGAATTAATTCTGTATTATTGACCTCACACTCATTGATAATTTTGTTGCCAAATACCACTAAAGATTCTTTATTGGCTAATAAAAGTCTTCCTCCAGATTTTGCAGCATCTAGAGTTAGATCTAAGCATTCAAAAGAACTTATCGCAGATAAGTAAATATCACTTTTGTTGATCTTGATATGTTCTCTAAGATCTTCATATGATTGAAAAAAATTAATATCTTTTGAGCATTCTTCAATAATCGTTGATCGGGCATTTGGATTAAAAATAAAAACATTTTTTGGTTTATGAAGATTGATCAAACTAATAGCTTTAGCAATATTTTTATTACAAACAAAAACATCAATTTCAAAATTTTCCGGCTTTTGTTCAATAATATTCAAAGCCTGAGAGCCGATAGAGCCGGTGAAACCAAAAATTGATATCTTTTTCATTTACCGAACCTTCTTTGTCTTACTTCAAATTCTTCAAGTATTTCTTGAAAATCTTCTGCATTAAATTCTGGCCATAATTTTTCAGAAAAAAATAATTCAGAATATCCAATGTTTGGAAGTAAGAAATTGCTTAAACGCATATCACCACCTGTTCTTATAAAAACATCAATATCCGTTTTACCCAGCTGGGTATTTTTCATGAAATTCTCTTGGCTTAATTCCTTTCCTTTATCTACAACAATATTAGCTGCATTGACCATATCCCAAATAGAGCCATAATTCAGAGCTATTGTTAAATTAAATTCTTCTAGATCTTTTGTCTCATTAATACATTTTGAAATCCCCTTTTTAGCTTTTTCAGGCATATTGTTGATATCACCTATAAAAGTTAATTTAATTCCATTTGCTTTAATTTCTTCCAATTTGACATCAACTCCAAAATTAATGAGATTCATTAATGCATTTACTTCAAAATTTTCTCTCTCCCAGTTTTCAGTTGAAAAAGCATAGGCAACAAGTCTTTTTATAGAATTATTTTTTGCTGTTTTAACGATATCAATTAATGTTTCAATACCTTTTCTATGGCCTGAAGCATAAGGTAAGTTATTTTTTTTTGCCCATCTTCTGTTTCCATCCATAACGATGGCAACTGTTTCAGGGCTAGACATTATATTGTTAATAAATCCTTTTCTTTAGCAGCTAAAGAAGAGTCAACTTGATCAATAAAATTAGTTGTTATGTCTTGAATATCTTTTTCTGAATCAGAAATATCGTCTTTAGTTAGTTCGCCATCTTTTTCAAGGTTTTTCATAGCTGTTAATGCATCTCTTCGAACATTTCGAATAGCTATACGACCATTTTCTGCTTCTGCTTTAGCTTTTTTTGTCAAATCTATACGTGATTCTTCAGTTAGAGGTGGCATAATTATTCTTATAACATCTCCTGCTACTGTTGGATTTATACCAAGATCAGATTTTTGAATAGCTTTATCAATTTCCTGGACTAAGCCTTTATCCCAAGGAGACAGGCTCAGAGTTTTTGAATCTTCAACAGTAATAGAACAACATTGGTTTAAGGGTGTCATGTTACCGTAGTAATCAACCATAATCCCATCCAGCATTGCCGGATTAGCTCTACCAGTTCTGATTTTTTTTAGATTGTTACTAAAATTATTCAAGGAGGACTGCATCCTATCTGTGCAAGATTCTAAGATTTCTTCGTAGCTAGCCATTTGAAATTAATGTACCAATATCTTCACCTTTACTATATCAAGTAAAGCGCGTTCTTACTTGTAATTGCGTCTTTTTTTGTCACTCTCCAACCTTTTTTCTCAAAAAGCTGATGATCTTAGCGGTCCCTAATAAATCTTTGATTTTCTTATCAGGATCTTTGATGAATGGTTGCTCGACTAAAGCATTTTCCATTTTAAATTTATTTAACTTTCCTATTATTATTTTTTCTATAATTTCTTCAGGTTTATTTTCATTTACTAAAGTTGCCAGTGCTATCTCTTTTTCTTTTTCTAATATTTCTTGATCTATGTCATCTGGATAAATCGCCATAGGATTGTTTGCTGCAACTTGCATTGCAATATCTCTACACAAAGAGTCATCACCTGAGTCCAACTTAACAATAGCTGCTAGTCGATTATCTGAATGTTTGTATGAGGCTACAACAGCTCCGTCTATATTTAATTTTTCAAAATATGAAATCTTAATATTTTCTCCAATCTTTTGAATAATTTCTAAAAGTTGGGCATTATATTTTTCATTCAAGTCAGCAAGATCTGAAGGTGTGTGCTCTGTACAAAAATTAGTTAAATCCTCTAAAAACTTTTGGAAGCTTGCATCTTTTGCTGCAAAATCTGTTTCCGTATCAACTTCAACAATAAAAGAAACATCATCGGATGATCCTATGACTATTGCTCCTTCGTTTGTAGCACGTCCTGATTTCTTTTCAGCTTTAAGAACACTTTTCTTTCTCAGAACTTCTATAGCTTTTTCAATATCTCCATCAGATTCAGTAAGAGCTGTTTTACAGTCCATCATGGAGATACCTGTTCTTTCACGTAGTTCTTTAACTAATTGGGCAGTAACCATTATTTTTTACTAGTTGTTTTTTTGGCAGGAGCCTTTTTGGTTGCTGCTGCTTTTTTGGCAGGAGCCTTTTTGGTTGCTGCTGCTTTTTTGGCAGGAGCCTTTTTGGTTGCTGCTGCTTTTTTGGCAGGAGCTTTCTTGGCTGTTGTTGTTTTTTTGGTAGTTGCTGTTTTTTTGGTAGCCTTTTCTTCCGGAACTGGTTTTTCTTCTACAGTCTCTTCTTTCACATTTTCAGCAGTTTTAACAGAAACTGTTTTAGTTGAGGTATTCAAAGAAAAAACTTTTGGCCCTTTATCACCGTCAAGTTTCTGTACTAATCCTTGTTTTCTAGCTGAATCTTGTCCTAAATTAATGGCGTCTGCCATAAGATTTAAAACAAATTTTATAGTTTTCGAAGAATCATCATTTATTGGAATAAAGTTCGTTAAATTTGTTGGGTTACTATTAGTGTCAACAAGACCATATACTGGGATTCCCATTTTTATTGCTTCTTGTACTGCTATTTTTTCACTTTCAACATCTATAACAAAGAGGGCATCTGGTAAACCTTTCATATCTTTTACACCATCAAAAACCAGCGAAAGTTTTTTCATTTCTTTTTCAAGCATTACTGCTTCTTTCTTAATCATTGAATCAAGCTGACCAGAGGATTTATTCTCTTCATACTCAAGCAACTTATTGATTGGTACTTTGATCGTTTTCCAATTTGTTAACATCCCACCTAGCCATCTGTGAGATATGTAAGGCATACCTGTTTTTTCACCAAAATCTGTAACATAGCTTGAAGCAACTCTTTTTGTGCCAACAATCATTATTTTATTTCCTACAGATGAGAATTTTCTGAATGTATCGTATAACTCAACTATTTTTTCTTGTGTTTTATAGAGATCAATTATGTGGATGTTGTTCTTTTCACAGAAAATATAATCCTCCATGTGAGGATTCCAAAATCTCTTTCTGTGCCCAAAATGAGCGCCCAGTTCAAATAACTCTTCTATGCTTATGTTTACTTTACTCATATAAGTCTTCAATTAAGGTCTGCATATAATAAAGGTTTTTAGGCTTTTGGTAAAACCATTTAACAACATTTAATGCCCCTTGTGCATAAATGCTTCTATTTGAGGCAGAATGCTTAAATTCTAGCTCTTCAAAATTATTAAACAATTGAATTTTGTGCCAATTACCGGCCTCACCCTCTCTGAAACTTTCAATTTTTGATTCTTCTAAGTTTGCTAATTTTGCAAAACTTAATGCCGTTCCAGATGGTTTATCTAACTTTGATTCATGGTGCTTTTCTGAAATTTCTATTTGTAGTGATTCATCAAAATTTAATACTTTTTCAACTAAATCTTGCATCAAAGCAATGATTATTGATGTGTTAGGAGCAATAAAGATAGGTATCTCCTGAGAAAGATTCCTTACACCATCTAATTCATTGGAATCCAAACCAGTTGTGCAAAATAAAACCGGTTTTTTTAATTTTGCATATAAACTAATTCTATCTTGTATATTTTCTCTTGTCGCAAAATCGATAATGCAATCTAAATCATCGTTAATTGAAGCTGTGAAAAATTTGTTATTAGCCTGCTCAAAATGAAATTTCCCAACGTCTTTATTTAATGCCTCGGATTTTTCATGAACAATGAAATTGGTAATCTCAATATCTTTATGATTATTTACTTCTTCTATTACTGCACGGCCCATTTTGCCAGAAGCACCAATTAGACAAACCTTAATCATTTAAATTTTTTATTAATTTTTGAACTGAAATTTGACGCCTCATGAAAGTTGTTATCAGCATCAATAAATGCGTCTTCAATTAATTTCTTCTGTTTTGAAGAAAGCTTTGATGGTGTTTCAACAACTACTCTTACAAATAGATCACCTGTAGTTTTTCCTCGCAATGAGCCTGCTCCTAAATCTCTTAACTTGAAAATCTTTCCTGTTTGGGTTTCAGGCGGGATTTTTAACAGAACTTTTTTGCTTAGTGTTGGAACTTCTATTTCTCCTCCTAATATTGCTTGATCAACACGTATTGGGACCTCGCAATAGAGATGGTTTCCTTCTCTTTCTAGAAATTCATGTTTTGCAACTTGAACAACAATAAACAAATCCCCGTTCTCACCACCATACTGACTAACTTCTCCTTCACCAGAAAGTCTTATTTTATTGCCTGTATCAACCCCTGCTGGAATATTTACTGAAACTTTCTTATTAGATGTAGGAAGTCTTATTTCAACATCTTTTCCATAAACAGCCTCTTCTAATGTCATTTCATAAGCCATTTGAATATTTCTTCCTCTAGGTGGTCTTCTCGCACCGCCCCTACCAAAAATATCTCCAAAAATATCACCAAATATTTCGTCACCAAAGATATTATTGAATATGTCATTGATATCGACATTTTGAAAACCTGATTGTCCGAAGTTGCTACTTACTCCTTGATGGCCAAACTGGTCATAAGTCTGTCTTTTAGATTGATCGCTTAGAACTTCATAAGCTTCTGCCGCTTCTTTGAATTTAGCTTCAGCTTGTTTATCGCCAGGATTCTTATCAGGATGATATTTAATTGCTAATCTTTTAAAGGCTTTTTTGAGTTCTGGAGCCGAAACATTTCTATCAACTCCAAGAATCTCATAGTAGTCCCTTTTCACAATTATTTATCTTTTTCGTCATCAACTTCTTTAAATTCAGCATCTACTGCATCATCGGTTTGATCTTTAGAATCCTCATTTGGAGAATTTTCTTGGGCCTGAGCTTGTTCTTTTTTGAATAACTTATCAGATAATGGTTGGGCAACTTTAGAAAGATCTTCTACAGCTTTGTCAATATCTTCTTTACTGTCAGATTTACATGCCTCTTCGACTTTCTCAATAGCTTCAGTTAGAGACTTCGTTTCATCGTCAGATAGTTCTTCCTTGTTATCTTCCATAGCTTTTTTTGTAGAGCTTGCTAAGCCATCTGCCATATTTCTAGAAGCAATTAATTCTTCGAATTTTTTATCTTCTTCAGCGTTTAACTCAGCATCTTTTACCATTTTTTCAATCTCCTCTTCAGAAAGACCACTTCCACCTTGAATTGTTATGGATTGCTCTTTATTTGAGGATTTGTCCTTAGCAGATACGTTAATTATTCCATTAGCGTCGATATCAAATGTGACTTCAATTTGGGGTGTGCCCCTTGGTGCTGCTGGAATATCAGTTAAATTAAATTGACCTAAAGACTTATTGTCTGACGCTTTTTTTCTTTCTCCCTGAAGAACATGTACAGTTACTGCTGTTTGATTATCTTCAGCTGTTGAGTAGACCTGAGATTTATTTGTCGGAATAGTAGTATTTTTTTCAATCATTGGTGTCATTACACCACCGAGTGTTTCTATTCCCAAAGTTAATGGCGTTACATCTAAGAGCAATACATCTGATCGTTCACCACTTAGGACAGCACCTTGAGTTGCAGCTCCAAGTGCAACTGCTTCATCAGGATTTATATCTTTACGTGCTTCTTTGCCAAAAAAGTCAGTGACAGCTTTCTGCACCATTGGCATTCTAGTTTGACCACCTACAAGAATTACCTCGTCTATGTCTTTAGGTGTTAGTTTTGCGTCTTTCAAAGCAGTTTTTACTGGCTCTAAGCTACGTTTAACAAGATCTCCAACTAGTGATTCTAATTTTGCTTTTGTTATTTTATGAACAAAATGCTTAGGTCCACTTGCGTCTGCAGTTATATAAGGTAAATTAACTTCCGTTTGATCGGTAGTTGACAGCTCAATTTTTGCTTTTTCAGCAGCTTCTTTTAATCGTTGCAAAGCCATAGGGTCCGTATTCAAATCAAAACCTGATTCACTTTTAAATTCATCTATAAAATGTTTAATCAGTATTGAATCAAAATCCTCACCACCTAAATGGGTATCTCCAGAAGTTGAAATAACTTCAAACTGATATTCACCATCCACGTTAGTCATTTCAATGATAGAAATATCAAATGTTCCACCTCCTAAGTCGTAAACAGCTATTACACCGTCTTTTTTTAACTTATCTAAGCCAAAGGCTAAGGCTGCGGCGGTAGGCTCATTAATTATCCTTTTTACTTCTAAACCAGCTATTTTTCCGGCTGCTTTTGTCGCTTGTCTTTGTGAGTCATTAAAATATGCAGGGACTGTAACCACTGCACCATCAACTTTTGAACCCAAGTAGTCCTCAGCTGTTTTTTTCATTTTTTTTAAGATTTCCGCAGAAATTTGAGGTGGTGCCATTTTATTACCATCTACCTCAACCCAAGCATCACCATTTTTAGCTTTAACAATGCCATAAGGTGCAGATTTCATATCTGCTTGGATGTATTCATCCTCGAACTTTCGTCCGATTAGTCTTTTTACAGCAAAAAGTGTTTTATCAGGATTTGTGACGGCTTGACGTTTTGCAGCTTGTCCAACTAAAACCTGCTTATCAGAAGAGTATGCAACAACAGAAGGAGTAGTTCTGCTCCCTTCAGCGTTTGATATAACTACAGGCTCTGAGCCTTCCATGACAGAAACACATGAATTTGTAGTTCCTAAATCTATACCTATAACTTTTCCCATTTTTATTCCTATTTATTGTTTTTAAAAGCGTGAATTATTTTTTATTCACTACGACAAGAGCTGGTTTGACGACCCTTTCATTAAGTGTCCAACCCCTCTCAAGGGTATTAGTTACAAAATTGTCTTTCTCCCCAGGGTTGTTGACCGTTGAAACAGCTTCGTGTTTTTCTGGATCAAACTCTTGCCCTGATGGATTTATGGGAACAATATTGAAATTCTCAAGTGTTTTTTCAAAAGAATCTAAAATTAGCAAAATGCCTTCTTTGTCAATTTTTTTTGAGTCCTCTGAATTTTCAATAGATTTTTCAAGAGATGTAACAAGAGGAATGATCGAAAGAAGAAGTTCAGAATTTGCATATTTAAGGGCATTAGAAATTTCATTGGTTGATCTTTTGCGAAAATTTTCTAATTCTGCAACAGCTCTCAGCGTTTCCTCTTTCTGTTTTTCTACTTGCTCTAGAAGCTCTTCATAGGTGAGATTATTAAGATCATCAGGATCAGTATTCTCAGATATTTGCTCTTCTTCTTTTTGATTCTTAGTTTCTTTTTCTTCTGACATTATTACTTTTTAACTTTTTTGACATAAAGCACTATACTCTGGTCGAGTAATTCATAACCATGTTTTGCTGCAATCTCTCTTTGTTTGTTTTTGATCTCTTCGTCATAAAACTCAGTTGTTTCACCGGTATCTACGCATACCATATGATCGTGATTTAACGGGTCATTAAGCTCGTAAACAGATTTATTTGATTCAAATTGATGTTTTACAACTATTCTGGCATTTTCAAACTGTGTTAGAACCCTGTAAACCGTAGCAAGACCTACATCATAATTATTAAGCACAAGTTCCTTATAGATTTCTTCAGCAGTGAAATGATCCTCAGTACCAGAAGTTCTTTGCAGTATTTCTAAAATTTTTATTCTTGGCAATGTAGCTTTTAATCCAGCTTCTTTTAAATTTTTATTGGTTTTATCACTCATAACATTTATTCTATCTCAAATGAAAAAATTACTGATCATTATTATATCTTTATTAATATATTCTTGCTCAAATACAAACCTTTATAGAGTAACAATTACGCAAGGAACAGTTTTTGCTCAAGAGGATCTTGATAAATTAGAAATTGGTATGACGAAAGATCAGGTTTCATTTGTAATGGGGCAGCCCTCTTTTGAAAACTTCTTTGAAAAAAATGTTTGGAATTACATCTATAAAATAACAACAGGTGATGAAGTAAACACGGAAAAGAAAGTAAAACTGATTTTTGATGAAAAAAACCTGCTCAGTGAAGTAGTTATAATTAAGATCTAATACCTAGAAAAATCTGATATCAAATAATATTTGTAAGTTACCAAGAGTCCAGATTACCATTAAGAAAACAGGGCTAATTACTTTTAAAATAAATACCCATAAGTTCATCAAATTCTTGTTATGAATGCCCATGGTGTCTGCATCAATAACCTTTTCGAGCCTCCAACCGACAAATACTGACATCCCAGTGCCCACTAAAAGCAATAAGAAGTCATCTGCAAAATACTTCATAGCTTCAAATGGGTTATCTAAAGCACCAATTGAAACATTACTCCAGACATTATGTCCTGCTACACTTATTAGTGATAGAAGAAAACAGAATGCCACAACGTAAGTTGATGCCTTTGTTCGTGTCATTGAATGCTTCTGTGTTAAGTAGGCAACACTAGGTTCAAGTATTGAAATCATTGAACTGAAAGCTGCAACTGCCAAAAGAAAATAAAATAGTGGCCCAACAAATTGTCCTACAGAACCAAGCTGAGCAAATACTTCAGTCATTGTCACAAAAACTAGAGTATCACCAGCATTTGGTGAAAAACCAAGACCCAAGGCCAGTGGAAAAATTGCCAAACCTGCAAGCAATGCCACACCTGTGTCAGCTGTTACAACAACTGCAGACGCTTTTGAGACTTTTTGGTCGGAAGGCATATATGAACCAAATGCCATCAGAGTTCCCATACCTATACTCATAGAGAAAAATGCCTGTCCAATTGCCGCTTGAATAGTACCGGCTGAAAAATCTTCAGCTTTCCATGAGAACAAATAATTTAGTCCACTGGAGAAATCACCAGCAACTGCACCGTAGCCTACCATTGCTATGACGAGAACAAAAAGCATGGGCAATAAAAATCTCATTGCTTTATCAATGCCCTTATCAATACCATTTGCTACAACAAAACCAGAAGCAAATAAAAATAGGGAGAACCAGAAAGTCATTTCCCAGAAATTAGCTTTTTCTGCTTCATAAACTGCTGCTGCAGCTCCTGTTTCTAAGCCAGCAAAGGATATAAAACCATAGTTTATGACAAACCCTGCAATCACAGCGTAATAACCAGCAATAATCAAACTAGCAAGAATTCCACCATATCCAACAATGCTCCATTTTGAAGATGATTTTGATTTTTTTGCTAAGGTTTCGATAGATGAAACTGGATTACTTTTACCTTTCTTTCCAATAAAAACTTCGGCCATAAATACTGGCAGACCAAGAGTTATCACAAAGAAAATATATAAAAGGACAAATAATCCTCCACCATTTTCTCCTGCTTTATATGGAAATCCCCAAATATTACCAAGCCCAACAGCTGAGCCTGTTGCTGCTAGCAAGAAAGCTGTGTTGTTATTCCATTGACTTGATTGTGATGCCATTGTTTTTTTTATTGGTTAGTAAATATAAACCCAATCATTAGCAAATGGCAAATTCTGACTGAAAAAGTTAGGTGGAATCTTATTTCTTTGTACCATTCAAAATTTTCTATTAATGTTCTTTCAGAAAAATAAATGTATTCGTAGATCAAAAGTAAAATAAAAAGACACAGAATTGAGTAATTTTCAGATGAAAACGTCATAAAAACTGCTAAAAGAAAAACTGAAGTAAAAATAATTACAGAGCTCAAAATTGATTTATTTGATTTGATTGATAAGCCCCACAGTGTGCCTGCCATAAATGTAGCCATCATCATTGACCAAGTGAAAAATAATAAAATCAGATAATATTCGAAAGCAGTTTTAGGTGATATCCAAGAGATTATCGGAATAAATATAAAGGGTATAAGCCCAGAATAGCAAAATATTTTTATCTGATCTTGTAGAATCATACCTATGAATAGTAAAACTGTAGCAACAAATAAGAAAGCCAGATTTGATTTTTTTCTGGAGGAAACTTTTGTTGCTGGTTTAATGCTTGAAGGTTGGGAAGTAAAATCTTTAAGGGAGGGAAAGCTTAATATTAAAGAAGCATATATTAAAGATATAAAAGGCGAGCTTTTTTTAGTTGGAGCAAGAATTGATCCAGCTAGCTTTATAAATCAAAAAGATCAAACTGAACCTGGGCGATTTAGAAAGCTCCTTCTAAATAAAAGAGAACTTAAAAATATTTTGTTTGCGATTTCAGCTAAAGGACAAACCTGTGTACCAGTGAAACTTTTTTGGAAGGGCCATCTAGCCAAATTAGAGATAGCATTAGCAAAAGGTAAAAAGAAGATTGATAAAAAACAAACTAAAAAAGCTGCTGACATTCAGAGAGATGAAGAAAGGGCTTTAAAAAAGTTTAAATAAGCTTTATTATTGCCGGTTCGGGGGCGTATTAGGCTTTGACGTCTACCACGGAACCCAAAGCGCATATCGAGCATAAACATAACTCGTGAAAATTTGTTTAAAAATTTAGTTGCAGATAACTACAACTATAGATTGGCAGCTTAATGCCAACCTGCTATCATTTGTGACCTACAACATTTGATGGTAGTCATTTTGTAGGAGTAGCTTTATAGCTTGTCTAACTATAGGGTGAAATTTTTTGACTATGCTTAGTATGTCTTGATCATCAGGCTATACTAAAGCTGAAATTAATAGATGAATCTATATATGTAGAAGCTAGGGGAAAGTGATGACGGACGTGGGTTCAAATCCCGCCGCCTCCACCAAGCAAAAGGAAAGTATTAATGGCAAATTCGAAATCGGCTGATAAAAGAGCCAGACAGAACAAAAAAAGGTATGAACTTAAGCATGCCCAAAGATCAATGGTAAGAACTTCTGTTAAGGCGACAACAAAAGCAGTTGAAACAAAAGATAAAAAAACAGCTGAGGTTTTCAAGTCCGCGCAATCGACTGTTGACAAAATGGCAAGCAAAGGTGTTATTCACAAAAATAAGGCTGCTAGAATCAAGAGTAGATTAAACAAGCAAGTCAAATCTGCTTAAATAGCTCCTCTCTAAGAACACCAAGACCTTCTCCAGTAATGGAAGAAATTGGATAGATAGCTGTAGATCGATATTTTGTTTGAAATTCTTGAATTAGATCCGACAAGGTATTTGGATCAATGAGGTCAGTTTTTGTGATACAAATCCATCTCTTCTGATTTGAAAAATCTAAATGAAAATCTTCTAATTCTTTTTCAATAATATCAAAAGACTTTAATGCATCTTCAACACTTTGTGTTCCATCCACTAAATGCAGCAGAAATTTTGTTCTGTAGGCATGTTTTAGAAATTTAGTTCCTAAGCCCATACCTGTTGAAGCTCCTTCAATAATCCCAGGTAAATCAGCAATAGTAATTTTTTTTATTTCGTTTTCCATCACACCTAACTCAGGGTCCAATGTTGTAAATGCATAATTCCCAATTTTTGATTTTGAATTGGTAATTTTGCTTATTAATGTTGATTTTCCAGCATTTGGCAAACCTAGTAATCCAACATCTGCAATTAATCTTAATTCTAGTAATATTTCTCTATTATCTGAATCCTCGCCATTAGTTATTTTTCTTGGAGATTGATTTGTTGAGGACTTAAAGCGAGCATTCCCTAATCCTCCTTTCCCGCCTTTAGCAATTACTATTTCTGCTGAATCAATACTTATTTCGCCAATAAGCTCTCCAGTTTCCAAAGCATGTATTATTGTCCCATTTGGTACAGGTATTAAGAGTTTTTCTCCTGACTCACCTTTCATATTTTTACCACTGCCTGATTTCCCAGCTTTAGCAGCAAATACTTTTTTGCCTTTTAAATGATTCAAAGAATTCAAGTTAGTATCTAAGGTAACAACTATGTCTCCACCATCACCTCCATCTCCACCATCTGGTCCACCTCGAGGTATATATTTTTCACGCCTAAAACTTAGGCAACCGTTGCCACCTTTCCCAGATATTGCTTGTATTCTGGCTTCATCGAAAAAAGCCATGATATTTATTTCGAAGGGTTAATATTTACGAACTTTCTTTTGTTCGCACCTTTGATCTTAAACTCTACTTCTCCAGTCTTTAAAGCAAATAGAGTATCGTCTCGGCCTTTTCCAACGTTTAGACCTGGATGAAATTTTGTACCTCTTTGTCTCACTAATATCTCACCGGCATTGACTGTTTGGCCACCAAATCTTTTGACTCCTAAAAAATTAGGATTCGAATCTCTACCATTCTTACTTGAACCGCCTGCTTTCTTATGAGCCATTTTTAATTTCTTCTATGTTTATTGTAGTTACTTTTCTTCTATGTCCAACAATTCTCTTAGAATCTTTCCTTCTCCTAAATTGAATTGCATAAACTTTATCTTTCTTATCTTGGCTTACCACTTTTCCGGATACATATGCTTTTTTAACGTGAGGTTGGCCAATGTGAGGTGTCTTTCCATCGGATAATAGAAGGACTTTATCAAATTTGACCTTATCTCCTTTCTTGGCGTCTGCAATGTAATCTACTTCGATTACAGTACCAACTTCAACTCTTTCTTGTTGATTACCAGTGTCTATAATTGCGTACATTTCTTAAAATATAGTTATGCCTAATATCGAGGAACAAAATTTAACTGAATTTTTGCTGGAAGTAAAGGCAAAAATGGCGAATATCTCAACATCTCAAAATAATGAAATTAATGATATAAACCAATATGTTCTAAATAATTCAGGCAAATTTATTCGATCTAAAATTATCTACCTTTATGGGTTGGAAATTGGAGTTAAAAAACCTAAATTAGTAGAGCTTGCTTCAGCTGCTGAATTGATACATTTATCAACACTCATCCACGACGATATCATTGATGAAGCAGATCTTAGAAGAGACATGCCAACTGTTGTAAAAAAATGGGGCATAAAAAAGGCAATACTATATGGAGATTTCCTTTATACAAAGACTTTTCAAGGATTAAATTCACTTGAAAATACTGACATTGCAGATGTGTTAATTAATTGTGCTGAAGCTTTGATTGAGGGGGAATTTAACCAACTTAAAATAAAAGATAGCTCAACTTTTTCAATGGCAGAATATTTTGATGTAATTGAAAAAAAGACTGCGGTCTTGTTTTCTGGAGTTCTAAAATGTTTAGGGATTGAAGCAAAATTGCCTGCAGATTACATAAATGATCTTGAACAGCTTGGTTTATCTTTTGGAAGAGCATTTCAAATTAATGATGACTTGAGTGACTTCGAAGATTCAAAAACTACTGGTAAAGCAAAATTTAAAGACTTAGCTGAAGGAAAACTGACACTTCCAATGATTTTTTTACTGGGGAGCTTACAAGAGGCGGAACAGATAGAAATATTAAAAATTATAGAAAGTGGAAAATTTTTAAGGGTTAAGCAAGTTTTAGAGTCGTCAGGTAGTTTTGAAAAAGCACGTCATGAACGACAAGTAGCAATAAATCACTGCATTGAATACACAGAGAGATTTATTAAACTAGATAAGCTGGATGAAATAAAAACATTTATAAAAAATATATTAGTTGCATGAATAGAGTAGTTATTACAGGTATTGGAATTATTTCTTGCTTGGGAAACGATAAAAATGAAGTTTTAACATCTCTTTTGGAGAGTAAATCAGGCCTGACTTTAAATCCTGAATATAAAGAAAATGGGATGAGATGTCATATCTCAGGCCAAGTAAATCCAAACCTTGATGTAATCGATAGAAAAATGCTCAGATTTATGAGTGAAACTTCAGCATATGCATTTTTATCCACAGAAGAAGCTCTTGCAGACGCTGGACTAAGTTTAGAAGACATAAATAACGACAAGACAGGTGTAATTGTAGGATCAGGAACAGGTTCAAGTAGAGAGCTTAAGAATGTCGTAGACACTGCAAGAGAAAAAGGCATCAAAAGAATTGGTCCTTATGCCGTAACACGAACTATGGGCAATACAACTTCTGCTGCTATTTCCACTTTTTTCCAAACTAAAGGCGTTTCATTCTCTATCGCATCTGCTTGTTCAACAAGTCTTCACTGTATCTCTTATGCTTTTGATTTAATTAAAAGTGGAAGACAACAAACAGTTATTGCAGGTGGTTCTGAGGATGATCATTGGACTGGTGCAATGATGTTTGATGCAATGGGAGCTTTAAGCACAAAAAACAATGATGATCCTCAAAAATCCTCAAGGCCATATGATGTAAATAGAGATGGGTTTATTCCGTCTGGTGGCGGAGGTATTGTAATTCTAGAAGATTATGAAGCTGCTAAAAAAAGAGGAGCACAAATCTATGGTGAAATAATCTCATGCTATGAAACTTCAGATGGATTTTCACTTGTAAGTCCATCTGGTGAGGGTGCAAGCAGATGTATGAAAGGATTACAGCATTTAGATCAAGTGGATTATATAAATACACACGGTACCAGTACACCGGTTGGAGACATAACTGAACTTGAAGCAATAAAGAAAGTCTTTGGAGATAAAATTCCTCCAATCTCTTCCACAAAGTCACTTACTGGTCACTCTCTTGGAGCAGCTGGGGTGCATGAGGTAATCTACTCCTTGCTTATGATGAAAAATAATTTTTTATGTGGAAGTCATAATATTGAAGAAATTGATCCTGCAGCTAAAAACTTTCCAATTCTGACAGAAAATGAAGATAAAAAAATAAATGGTTTCCTATCAAACTCATTTGGATTTGGTGGAACTAATGGTTCTATAGTTATAAAAAGGTTTTAGAAAGGGATATCTTCCTCAAACTTATCATTGTCTTTTGGTGGAGCAGAGGAACCTGAATCAGAACTGGAAGCATCTACATCTCCTCTTGAATCAAGCATTGTCATTTCTCTAGCAATTACTTCAGTTGTATATCTTTTCTTACCTTCTGAATCTTCCCAATCTCTAGTTTGTAATTTGCCTTCAACAAAAATTTTTGAGCCTTTTTTAAGATATTGTTCTGCTATTTCAGCTAGCCTCCCAAAAATCACTACTCTGTGCCATTCGACTTGTTCTTTTTGCTCCCCAGTAGTTTTGTCTTTCCACCTTTCTGATGTTGCAATTGAAAGGTTAGCTACAGGGCTACCTGCCTGTGTATATTTTATCTCAGGATCAGCACCAAGATTTCCAATAATTAAGACTTTATTTAAGCCGTTTGACATATATATATTCTATAATACTTTTTTCTATTTCATGTTATCAATTTGAAGTTTATTGAAATCAAAGGTGCAAAAGCACACAACTTAAAAGATATCTCTCTGAAGATTCCGAGAGATAAGCTAACTGTTATTACAGGTTTATCTGGATCAGGCAAGTCATCATTAGCATTTGATACTATCTATGCTGAGGGTCAAAGGAGATATGTAGAATCTCTCTCGACTTATGCTAGACAATTCTTATCTGTAATGGATAAAGCAGATTTAGAGTCAATAGAGGGTTTGTCACCATCAATATCCATTCAACAGAAATCTACCTCCCATAATCCAAGGTCGACAGTTGGCACCATTACAGAAATACATGATTATTTGAGACTGCTCTTTGCTAGAGTTGGAGTGCCTAAGTGCCCTGAACATAACATTGAATTAGAGGCTAAACCAGTTGTAACAATGGTTGTAGAGACTGTAAAAAAACATAAAGGAAAAAAAATATCTGTATTTTCCCCAGTAATAATGGATGGTAAGGGAGAACATATCGAATTGCTTAGCCAGTTAATGGCAGAAGGTTTTTCTAAAGTTAGAATTGATAACGAGATATATCAAATAAATAAAGTACCTCTATTGGAGAAAAATAAAAAACATAACATTTCGGTTTTAGTAGATCAGCTTATGATTGATGAGAATAAAGATTGTAGACAACGGCTAACTGAATCAATTGAAACTGCGCTTAGATTTTCAAAAGGAAGTGTTGATATAGTTTCTGAAGAAAATGAATATAGACTTTCAAATAAACATTCATGTCCAATTTGTGACTACTCTGTTCAAGAATTAGAGCCAAAAATATTTTCCTTCAATAATCCAAGTGGTGCTTGTCCGGATTGTGATGGTCTTGGAGTAAATAGCTACTTTGATGAAGATAAAATAATTAAGTACAAAAACCTGAGTATTTCGCAGGGATGCATTGAACCATGGAATACTCCCTACTACCAAAGCAAGTTAATAGGATTACTTGATTATCTTGATGAAGACATAAATGTTTCTTGGGACAACCTCAAGGAAGATACCAAAAAAATAATCATGTGGGGATCAGACGAAGAAATTTCATTTAAAGATTTATCAACAGATAAGATTGTTAGAGAAAAATTTGAAGGTGTGATTCCATCTCTGCAAAGACAATATGATAGAACCGACTCATATTTTATTAGGGAAAAAATTAACTCTTACGTTTCTGAAAAAACATGCACAACGTGCAATGGTCAAAGATTGAACGAGGTTGCAAGAAACGTTTTTGTTGATGGTATGAGCCTTCCTGAAATAAGTTCACTAAAGATCAATGATGCAAATGACATCATCAACAATTTAGATTTAGATGGTAATAAATTTGAAATAGCTGAGAAAATAAGTAGAGAGATTTCAACAAGGCTATCTTTTTTAGTTGACGTGGGTCTTGATTATTTGAATCTTTCTCGTGGGGCGAATACTCTTTCAGGCGGAGAAGCTCAAAGAATTAGATTGGCAAGCCAAATAGGTTCTGGACTTGTAGGAGTTATATATGTTCTTGATGAGCCTTCCATAGGCCTTCATCAAAGAGATAACCAAAAGCTCATAAGCACATTGCTTAAATTAAGAGATTTAGGAAATACAGTAATTGTTGTTGAACATGATGAGGAAATGATTAGATCAGCTGATCACATAATTGATCTTGGAGTAGGTGCAGGTATTCATGGGGGATCAATAGTAGCTGAGGGACCACTCAAAAAAATCGCTGCTTCAAAAGAATCAGTGACCGCTGAATATTTAAGAAAGGAAAAAGTCATTTCTCTTGAGAAAATTGAAAGAAAAGACAGCAATAATTCCATATATATCTCAGAAGCAAAAACTAATAACTTAAATAGTATTAATGTAGATATACCTTTAAATAAACTTGTTGCTATAACTGGAGTTTCTGGTTCAGGAAAATCTTCTCTGATTAACCATACTCTCATTCCTGGTATAAATTCAAAATTAAATAATTCAAAAATTCCTGAGAAAACTAACTATAAAAAAATTTTAGGCGAAGATAATATCGATAAATTAATATCGATTGATCAAAGTCCAATTGGAAAAACACCTAGATCTAATCCGGCAACATATACAGGTTTATTCACTCATATTAGAGAAATTTTTGCTAACACTCCAGAATCCAGGACAAGAGGCTATAAGCCTGGAAGGTTTAGTTTCAACGTTGAAGGAGGAAGGTGTGAAAATTGTAGAGGAGAAGGTTGGGTTAAGGTTGAGATGCATTTTCTTCCTGATTTGTACGTTGAATGTGATGTATGTAAAGGGAAGAGGTTTAGAGATGATACCCTGGAGATTAAATTTAAAGAAAAAAATATCCATGAAATTTTAGAGATGACTGTAGAAGAGGGCTTAGAATTTTTTAAATCTATACCACAAATTTATAAAAAATTATCTACACTCAAAGAGGTTGGCTTGTCTTATGTGAAACTTGGTCAAGCTGCAAATACCTTGTCAGGTGGTGAAGCACAAAGAGTAAAATTATCAAAAGAACTGTCAAAAAGAGATACGGGAAATACCCTTTACATTCTAGATGAACCAACTACAGGTTTACACTTTTATGATATTCAAATGTTAATGGACGTACTTAATAAACTTGTAAATAAGGGTAATAGCGTGATTGTTATTGAACATAACTTGGATGTTATAAAATTAGCTGATTGGATTATAGATCTTGGCCCTGAAGGCGGTGATGGAGGTGGCAATATTGTAGCAGAGGGTGATGTGAGAGATATTAAAAAATGTAAAAAATCTTTTACAGGCCAAATGTTGAAGATTACTTAAAGAATCTAGACCACCAACTTTTCTTTTCTTCCTTTTTCTCAGCTTTTTTCTTCTTAACTGGTTTCTTCGGTGCTGCTACTTTCGTTTCAGTCTTTGCCTTGGTCTCTTTCTTTTCAGGTTTTTTCTCAGCGGTCTTCTTCGCAGGTTTCTTTGGAGCTACTGCTTTTGTCTCTGATTCTTCAGATTCTTCTTTCTTAGTTGTTGTTTTCTTTGCAGCTTTTTTCGGAGCTTTTACTTCTTCAGGTGCCGGTGCAGTTTCTTTAGTTTTTTCTTCTATTTTAGTTTCAGGCAGTTCTTCCTTAGGCAACACTAAATTTTCATCAGCAAGCGCTTCATCAACCTTGGTTTCTTGTTCCAGATCACGAATTGTCAATTCAACATAACACATATCTGCTTTATCACCCTCTCTGAAACCAGCCTTAATCACTCTTAGGTAGCCACCATTTGTTTCATTAAACCTTGGGCCTAAATTAGAAAATAACTTAGATGTTGCACTTGTAGAGTTTAATTCAGAGATGATTTGCCTTCTATTATGAAGAGTGTCAACTTTTGCTCTAGTTATTAGAGGCTCTACAAATCTTCTTAGCTCCTTTCCTTTTTCTACTGTTGTTTTGATAACTTCATGCTCAATAAGAGACGCAGCAAGATTTCTCATCATAGCAATTCTATGTGATGATGTTCTACTGAATCTTCTACTTAGCTTTCTATGTCTCATTCTTACATTGGTGGCCAATTCTTTAGAACAGTGCCCATAGCAAGTCCTCTAGAAGCCAACTCATCTTTAATTTCATTTAAGGATTTTTTTCCTAAGTTTGGTGTTTTGAGTAAATCCATTTCACTTCTTTGAATTAAATCACCTATCAAGAAAATATTTTCTGCTTTTAAACAGTTAGTAGATCTTACTGTAAGCTCTAACTCTTCAATTGATCTTAAAAGCAATGGATCAAAGTCATATTTGTCTTTTCTTTTCTCTTTTCTGGAGACAAGTTCTTCATCTACAAAAACAGCTAGCTGATGTTGCATAATTGTAGCGGCATACTTTACAGCTTGTTTTGCATCAATCGTTCCATCGGTTTCTAAATCAAGAATTAATTTATCTAAATCTGTTCTGTTTTCAACTCTTGTGTTTTCAACCTTATAGTTAACTCTCTTAACAGGTGAAAAAATAGCATCTAAATGCAGAGAATCTATACTCTTATCGTTTGTTTGTTCTGCAGGAACATAACCTATGCCAGTTTTCACTTTCATAGTCATAGACACCTTCTTTGGTTCAACAAGAGTAGCTATCACGTGCTCCGGATCCATTACTTCTACCCCTGCAGGAAGTTCAAGATCACCTGCTGTGATAGTTTTTGGAGTTTTAACGTCGAGTTTTATCTCTGCTTCGGAAGGGCCATCTAATTTAATAGCCATATCTTTTAAATTTAACAGTACATCTAAAATATCTTCTTTTATTCCTTCAATTGTGCCGTACTCGTGTGAAACACCATCAATCTTAACTTCTGTTACAGCAGCCCCAGGCATATAAGAAAGCATAATTCTTCTTAAACTATGCCCGATTGTATAACCAAAACCTCTTTCAAAAGGCTCTAAAACAACTGTTAAATTGTTTTTATCAATTTCTTCTACTTTCGCAACTTCAGGTGCTAAAACATTTAATTTATCTTCCATAATTTCCTCTATTATTTTGAGTACAACTCAATAATTAAGTTCTCATTAATTTCAGAACTTAGTTCACTTCTGTCAGGATAACTAAGAAATTTACCTGACATATCATCAAAATTCACTTCGAGCCAACTAGCTTGATCTTTAGATTTAGCTAACTCAACAGCGGCTTTAATTCTTAAGTGTTCTTTACATTTATCTGTAACTGATATTTCATCATCTGGTTTAACGTTGAAAGATGGAATATTAACAACTTCACCATTCACGTTGATAGATTTATGTGAAACAATTTGTCTTGCTTCAGCTCTAGTAACACCAAAACCCATTCTATAAACTACATTATCAAGTCTTGTTTCAAGTAAGTTGAGTAAGTTTTCTCCAGTGTTACCTTTTGACTTGGCTGCTTTCAGGTAATAGTTCCTAAATTGTCTCTCTAGCAAACCATACATTCTTTTAACTTTCTGTTTTTCTCTTAGTTGTGTTCCATAATCCGAAAGTCTGCCTCTAGCCATCGCATTTCCTGGCTTTTTATCAAATTTACATTTTGATTCAACTGCTCTCGTGCCAGAAGTTAACATCAAGTCTGTGCCTTCCCTTCTTGAAAGCCTTAATCTAGGTCCTGTATATCTTGCCATTACACTCTCCTCTTTTTAGGTGGTCTGCAACCATTATGTGGTAACGGAGTCACATCAGTAATTTTGTTTATTCTTAAACCACAGCCATTTAAAGCTCTTATTGATGACTCTCTCCCAGCTCCTGGGCCTTTTACTCTTACTTCTAGATTGACCATGCCCATGTCTTTGGCCATGTTTCCTGCTCTTTCAGCTGCTATTTGTGCTGCAAATGGTGTACTTTTTCTTGACCCTTTAAAACCAGCACCACCAGAAGTTGCCCAACAAAGAGCGTTACCACCCATATCAGTGATCATAACTATGGTGTTATTAAAAGATGCTTTGACATGTGCAATGCCGTCGGTAACAATTCTTTTTGTTTTTTTCTTTCCTGCCATTATGCTCTAATAGGTTTCCTTGGACCTTTTCTAGTTCTAGCGTTAGTTTTTGTTCTTTGGCCTCTCAAAGGTAGACTTCTTCTATGTCTAACACCCCTATAACAACCTAGATCCATTAATCTTTTAATATTGAAGTTTACATCTCTTCTTAAATCTCCTTCGATCTTCATTTCCTTAAGTTCATCTCTAATTTTGTCCAGTTGGTCCTCAGACAGTTCAGAAACCTTCTTTGAATATTTAATACTTAATTTATCGCATATGTTTTGAGCTGTTTTTCTTCCAATTCCATAAATATGCGTTAAGGAAACATCTATGTGTTTATTGTCTGGTATGTTGATTCCACCTACTCTAGCCATATTTTATCCCTGCCTTTGTTTATGCCTTTTATTTTTGCAGATAACATACAAAGTGCCGCTTCTTTTAACCACTTTGCAATCTTTGCATATCTTTTTAATTGACGATCTCACTTTCATCTTCTTCTACTCTTTTTTGAGCCGGAAATATTAGCATTTTTTAAGATAGATGCATATTGTTGGCTCATAACATATGACTGAATTTGTCTTTGCAGATCTAGCATCACCACTACGACAATAAGAACTGATGTACCACCTAAATAGAATGAAATGCCAAAACTATTAATCAGAAGTAATGGAAGAATGCAAACCAGTGACAAGTAAAAAGCTCCAAACACTGTTAAACGAGAAAGAATCATATCAATGAAGGATGCAGTTTGTTCTCCCGGTCTAATGCCTGGAATGTATGCACCACTCCTTTTAAGGTTTTCTGCCATATCATTTGAGCTGAAAGTTAGAGCTAGCCAAATATAGCAAAAGGAAACGATTAAGATTACGAATATTAATATATACAAAGGTTGACCAGGGTTTAAATAAAGTGCAAATTCTTGCAAGCCACCCAAACCTTGTATATTTCCAAACCATGAAGATAAAGTGGCTGGGAATAATAAAAACGTGCTAGCAAAAATAGCTGGAATAACGCCTGACATATTTAGTTTCAATGGCAAAAAGCTAGAAGGAGCCTGCACCATACCTCTTACTTGATGTCTTTGGGCATAATTAACTGTGATCTTTCTTTGTGCGTTTTCAACAAAAACTACAAGTGCGACAACAATTAGCGTCAACAAACCAAGTACAATCAATATTAGGTAATTTAAATCTCCTTGTTGTGTTTGCTCTAAGGCTTGTCCAAAAGCTCTTGGAACTCCAGTAATAATACTCGCAGCTATAATTAAAGAAATACCGTTTCCTATACCTCTTTCAGAAATCTGCTCTCCGAGCCACATTAAGAATACTGTGCCGGTAACCACAGATAGCACTGCCACAATAGCTCCAAAAATACTACTTGACTCTATTAATCCTGCAGATTGTAATGTTACGGTCAGAGCTGTTGATTGTATAAGCGCAAAAACAACTGTTCCATATCTCGTGTACTGTGTAATTTTATTTCGTCCAGCTTGGCCATCTTTCTTTAGCTCTTGTAAATAAGGAAGTGAATTAGAAAAAAGTTGCATAACAATCGCAGCTGAAATATATGGCACAACACTCAAAGCAAAAATACTCATTCTTTCCAAGGCTCCACCCGAAAATAAATTGAAGTACTCAAGGATAGTTCCTTGGCTTTGTTGAAAAAGTGCTGCAACTTGTTCTGGGTTGATGCCAGGAATAGGAATATGAGTTCCAATTCTGTAAACAAGCAAAGCAAAGGCTAGAAAGCCCAACCTTCTCCAGAGTTCAGACATTGAGTTATCCAATCTTCACTCCTTTTGATATTTTGATATTTTCGTCATTTGGTTTCTCTGATAGCTTTCCTTCCCCAAAAATTTTTACTTTCAAAGTTGATTTTCGTATTAAGCCCAGTTTTTTTAAGTTTTCGATAGTTATTTTCTTAACTCCTGCGAGATGTTTCACATTAATGCTTTCTGAGACTCTTGAAACTCTAGAAGTAAAACCAAATTTTGGTAATCTCATTTGAAGTGGCATTTGTCCACCTTCAAAACCAGGTCTAACATTTCCTCCAGATCGTGATTTTTGACCTTTGTGTCCTCTTCCAGCTGTTTTACCAACTCCTGAACCAGTACCTCTACCTACTCTCTTCTTTTCAGAGCGTGATTTAGAATCGCTAATGCTATTAAGTGTCAATTTATCCATCTTATTTCACCTCTTCAACCGAAAGGAGATATTCAACCTGCGTAATCATGCCTCTGATAGATGGTGTATCCTCTAATATCTTAGAATCTCCAATACCCTTCAATCCCAGGCCTTTCACAGATAATCTATGATTCTTTTTTCTGCCTATTAAGCTTTTTAATTGTGTCACTTTTACTTTAGCCATTATTTTCTTCTCTCTTTAACTCTCTCAGGTGATTCCATTTTTGCTAAACCTTCAACAGTGGCCCTTACCACGTTTATTGGATTTGTTGATCCATAACACTTTGCTAAAACATTTTTAATGCCTACTAATTCAAGTACAGCTCTCATTGCTCCACCTGCAATAATTCCAGTACCTTCTGAAGCAGGCTGCATATATACTTTCGTTGCAGAACTCTTTTCGTTAATTGGATACCAAATTGTGTTTCCGTTGAGGTCAACATTTACTAGACTTTTTTTCGCTTCATCTAGAGCTTTTTGAATAGCTACAGGAACTTCTTTTGCTTTTCCTCTGCCATAACCAACTTTACCGTTTCCGTCACCAACAACTGTCAATGCTGTAAATGACATAACTCTTCCACCTTTAACGGTTTTAGCAACTCTGTTAACCTGAACAAGTTTCTCAACGAGAGTATCTTGCGCCATGTTTTGTGCCTCTATATTTTCCATTAAAATTCCAGACCTCCCTCACGAGCACCATCTGCAAGAGCCTTCACTCTTCCATGGTATTTATAACCAGATCTATCAAAAGTAACTTTTTTATGTCCAAGCTCAATAGCTTTCTTGGCTATTTCACTTCCAACTTTAGTTGCTGCTTCAATATTTCCACCATTCTTACTTTTTAAAGATTTCTGCTGAGTTGAAGCAGTTGCTAAGACTTTTCCATTAGAAGAATCTATTAATTGTGCTGTAATATTTTTCAAAGATCTTGAAATAGAAATCCTCATAAGCTCAACTTTCTGTAGCGTTGCTCTAAGTTTTTTTGATCTTCTTATTCTTGCTGTTGCCTTACTCATTTCTTATCCCGCTGCTGCTGCTTTCTTTCTCTCTTTTCTAACGACATGTTCATTGTCTATAAAAATTCCTTTACCTTTGTATGGCTCCGGTGGTCTAAATGCTCTAATTTCTGCACATACTTGCCCCAAAAGCTGTTTATCACAAGATGAGAGTGTAATTTCTGTCTGATTTTCTTGTTTTGCTTCAATTGTTGAGGGAAGTTCGTAATCTACAGGATGAGAAAAACCTAAAGTGAAAGTAATTTTCTTTCCTTGTACTTTAGCTCTGTATCCTACCCCATTAAGTTTTACATTTTTTTCAAAACCTTCACCAACACCTTTAACGTAATTATTCATCAACGCTCTCATAGTGCCAGCCATAGCTCTATCTTCTTCGTTTTTCCATTTAACATGTAAAGAATTTTCCTCATGAGTAAAACTAACGCTTTCATGAACCTCTAAAGTCATTTCTCCTTTAGGACCTTTGAAATTTATAGCTTGACCCTCAGTAGTTATATTTACTGATTCAGGAATATTTACTGGATCTTTTGCTATTCTCGACATTAAAATACCCTACAAATTACCTCACCACCGAGTTGTTTTTTTATTGCATCTTTATCGGTCATAAGACCCTTGCTTGTCGTTAATACTTTTAATCCCAAACCACCTTTATATGGCTTAACATCTTTATAACTTAAATACTTTCTAAGACCTGGACGAGACTCTCTGACTAATTCCTTAATTACTGGCTCTTCATTGAAATATTTCAGAGTTATTTCTAGCTCATCGAAATCTTTTTTTACTTTTTTTACATTTGTTAAGAAACCTTCTTTAACTAACAGCTTAGAAAGTTCATGTTTAAGCTTTGAATAAGGTGCATTCACAGTTGCTTTTCCTCGCATCAAAGCGTTTCTTATTCTCGTTAATAAATCTGCAATCGGATCTGTCATAATATTACCAACTTGATTTCTTAATGCCTGGTAATTTACCTGACATTGCTAATTCCCTTAGTTTTGTTCTGCTTAAGCCAAATTTTCTGTAGACACCTTTAGGTCTTCCAGTAAGAGCACATCTTCTTACAACTCTTGATGGATTAGAATTTCTTGGCAACTTCTGTAATTTTCTTTGAATATCCATTTTTTCTTCAAAAGTTGCTGCTTTTCTTTGTTCATCTTTTAAAGCTGAGCGTTTTTGAGAAAACTTTTCTACAAGTTTTATCTTTTTCTTTTCTCTTTCAATTAATGATTTTCTAGCCATTTTTACCTCTGAATGGAAAATTAAATGATTCTAATAGCTCTTTTGCATCACTATCTTTCGTTGCAGATGTAGTTATAGCTATGTCCATTCCCCTTAATTTATCTACTTTGTCATAATCAATTTCTGGAAAAATTATTTGTTCTTTGATGCCCATATTGTAATTTCCTCTGCCATCGAAAGATTTAACGCTTAAACCTCTAAAGTCTTTCTCTCTTGGAATCGCTAAATTTACGAGCCTCTCAAAAAAGTCATACATTTTTTCGCCTCGCAACGTAACTTTGCAACCTATTGGATACTCTTCTCTTATTTTGAAAGTTGAAACAGCTTTTCTTGCTCTAGTGATTACAACTTTCTGTCCAGCAATTGCCTCTAAATCTTGCACGGCATGTTCAAGAACTCCTTTATCTTTAGATGCCTCACCAACACCCATATTGATGGTGATTTTTTCAAGCTTAGGAACCTGCATTATGGACTTAAAGCCTAGTTTTTCTTTAAGCATTGGTGCTATTTCTTTTGTGTACTTTTCCCTAAGTGTCATCATTTAATATTCTTTCCAGTTGATCTAAATACTCTAATCTTTTTACCTTTTTCATCCTTAAAGGCTATTTTGTCTTTCTTCTTAGTCGAACTATTCCAAATCATTAGATTTGACAGATTGATTGGCATTTCTTTCTCCACAATTCCACCAGTAATCCCAAGTTGCGGGTTAGGTCTTGTATGTTTTTTAGCAAGATTTAAATCATTCACAATACATTTATCTCCGACAATTTTCTTAATATTACCTCTTTTACCTTTTTCTCTTCCGGAAACTACTATCACTTCGTCACCTTGTCTCAATTTTGTGTTCTTTAATTTCATTTAAAGTACCTCCGGCGCTAGAGAAACTATTTTCATAAATTTTGCAGTTCTTAATTCTCTTGTGACTGGACCAAAAATTCTTGTTGCTACTGGGTCTCTATTAGTGTTAAGTAATACGACTGCATTTTCATCAAAACCTATCTTAGAACCGTCCTGCCTTCTTACTCCTGATTTACTTCTCACAATGAGAGCATTCATAACAGAACCTTTTTTAATTTTACTTTGTGGTAATGCTTCTTTGACTGCGACTTTAATAACGTCACCTATGTTTGCGGTTCTTCTTTTTGAACCACCTAAAACTTTTATGCACATAACAGCTCTTGCACCACTATTGTCTGCAACACTAAGCATGCTTTGAGTTTGTATCATTCTGATACTCCCTTTTTGACGACATCAACTAACATCCAATTTTTTGTTTTTGAAATTGGTTTGCATTCTTGGATAAGCACAACATCACCTTCTTTTGAAACCTCTTTTTCATCATGTACGTGATATTTAGTCGATAAATTTATGTACTTTCCATATTTTGGGTGTTTAGTACGCCTTGCAACAACCACTGTGATTGTTTTATTCATTTTTTGGCTTGTAACTGTACCCTGTAATGTCCTAGCTGCCATTTTTTACATTAATCTCCGTTTTAATTCTTGCTATGTTTTTTCTAGCTTCTTTTAATGTGTGACTTTCTTTAAGTTGGCCCATTTTATGTTTGAAATTGTTTTCAAACAACATCTTTCTGTTAGCTATTAATTCTGTTTTCAATGCGTCTAATTTCATTTTTTTAAAATCTTTGATCTTCTTCTTAGCCATTTGTGCCTCTCTTAATAAAGGCAGTAGTCATTGGTAGCTTTGCCCCTGCCAATTCAAAAGCTCTTTTTGCATCTTTTTCATCTACACCTGCAACTTCATATAAAATTTTTCCTGGTTTGATTGGGCTTGCCCAATATTCCACATTACCCTTACCTTTACCTTGTCTTGTTTCTAATGGTTTTTTTGTAATAGGCTTATCAGGAAAAACTCTTATCCATACTTTTCCACCTCTTTTTATGTGTCTGACTAGCGCTCTTCTGGCCGCTTCAATCTGTCTAGAAGTAAGCATCCCATGTGAGGTAGCTTTTAAGCCAAAATCACCAAAAGAAACAGATGAACCTGCAGATGCAAAACCATTGTTTCTGCCTTTCATTTGCTTCCTGTATTTTGTTTTCTTAGGCTGTAGCACCCTTATCTCCTCTATAAATCCAAACTTTTACACCAAGTATTCCGTATGTTGTAAGAGCTTCACTTGTTGCATAGTCAATATCTGCCTTAAGAGTATGTAATGGTACTCGTCCTTCTCGATACCATTCGGATCTAGCAATCTCTGCACCATTTAATCTTCCTGAAACTTCAATTCTTATTCCTTTGGCTCCTTGCCTCATAGTATTTTGAACTGCTCTTTTCATTGCTTTTCTAAACATAATTCTTTTTTCAAGCTGCTGAGTTACTGAGTCAGCAACAAGTTGAGCGTCAAGATCAGGCTGTTTCACTTCAACTACATTGAGTTTTACATCTTGATTAATAATCTTCTTTAGCGCTTTTTTTATTTTTTCTATTTCCTCACCTTTCTTTCCAATAACAACACCGGGCCTTGAAGTTTTTATATCTACAATAATTTCTTCCATAGTCCTTTTTATTACCACAGCACTTATTGGAGCTTGGGGCAAAATCTCTCTTACTCTGTCTCTGACTTTAATATCTTCAAGCACAAGCTTCGAATAATCTTTTGATTTTGCGTACCAGACAGAATCATGATCTCTGGAAGTTCCAAGTCTGAAGCCTACTGGATTAACTTTCTGGCCCATCTTTCACTCCTTCATTTTTGTTAGTTAATTTAATTTCAATGTGACACATAGGTTTTCTAATTCTATCTGCTCTACCTCTAGCTCTTATCTTTATTCTTTTCATCACTAAGCCTTTATTCACTATTATTGATTTAATTTTTAAATCATCGATATCTGCATTTTCATTATTTTCTGCATTAGATATTGCTGAATCTAATAGTTTTTTAATTAATACTGCGCCTTTCTGTTTTGAAAAGTTTAATACATCAAGAGCTTTCTCTACTTCTAGGCCTCTCACCATATCAGCGACTAGACAAGCCTTTTGAGGAGATAATCTTGCGCTTTTTAGATATGCTCTCACTTCCATTAGACTTTCACCTTCCTATCGCCTGAATGCATCTTGAATGTTCTTGTTAGAGAAAATTCACCAAGTTTTTGGCCAACCATATCTTCCCTTATGAAAACAGGTATATGTTGTCTGCCGTTATGCACTGCTATTGTTAAATCAACCATATCTGGAGTAATCATTGAACTTCTTGACCATGTTTTAATTGGCTTTCTGTCATTTGTTTCTTTTGCTTTAGCTACTTTTTTTTCTAAAGATAAATCTACAAATGGGCCTTTTTTACTTGATCTTGCCATTATTTATATCTCCTTTTGACGATAAGTTTATCGCTTGCCTTTGGTTTTCTTGTTCTGTAACCCTTTGTTGGAACTCCCCATGGAGTAACTGGATTTCTGCCCCCTGAAGTTTTACCTTCACCACCACCATGTGGGTGATCAACGGGGTTCATAGCTACACCTCTAACTGTAGGCCTTACACCTCTCCATCTTTTAGCTCCAGCTTTACCAAGGGATTTTAAATTATGTTGTTGATTTGAAATAACACCTATTGTGGCTTTACAAGTCAGTAAGATTTTTCTCATTTCACCAGAACTTAGTCTCAAAGTTGCATACTTACCTTCTTTTGCTACCAGTCTGGCTGTTGTGCCAGCAGATCTTACAAGTTGAGCTCCTTTTCCAGGCCTCATTTCAACACAATGCACTTCTGTACCTTGTGGTATTTTGTTTAATGGTAGGCAATTACCTGGTTTGATTGGTGCTTTATCACTAGATATGATTTTAGTTTTCTCTTTTAAGTTTTTCGGAGCAATAATGTAGGACTTTTCACCGTCTTTGTATTCTACCAAAGCAATATTAGCTGACCTATTTGGATCATACTCAATTCTTTGAACTATTGCCTCAATATCCACTTTTTGTCTTTTAAAATCTATTATTCTATAGAGCCTTTTGTGGCCCCCACCTTTGTGGCGCACAGTAATATGACCATTATTATTTCTGCCTGAAATTCTTTTCTTGGATTCTATAAGGGTTTTTTCAGGCCTACCTTTGTAAAGCTCTTCTCTAATTTGAACCCTAAATCTTCTTCCAGGAGATGTTGGTTTTGCCTTGATGATAGCCATTTTACTTAAAAGGATTCTCCATATTTATTTCTTTACCTTCAGCAAGTGTCACATATGCTTTTTTATACGTACTAGTTTTATACTTGCCAAATCTTGTTCTTTTATTCTTAAACTTTGTGTTTAGGACTCTAACTGAATTTACTGTGACCCCAAAGACCTCCTCAATTGAATTTTTTATGTCTGTTTTTGTGGCTTCTTTTGACACTTTAAAAACATAAGTATTTGAGGCACTCTTCTGAATAGCAGCCTTCTCAGTTATTACAGGATTTTTGATTGTTGTATAAGTTTTTTCACTTAACATTTAAAGTCTCCTTAATCACTGGTACTGCAGAATGTGTTAGAAGTATGTGTTTTGCTTTGAGCAAATCATAAGGGTTTATTTCCTTAGCATCTATAAAACTAAAATCTTTAAGGTTTCGTATTGCAAGCATAGTGTTTTGATCAAGCTCAGAGGCTATTAATAATGCAGATTTTTGGCCTATTTTTTTAAAGTAATCTTGTGCTAGCTTTGTTTTTGGTTTTTTGAAACTTATATCATCAACCAGATCCAAACGTTTTTCTGTTTTAAATTTTGAAAGTATTGATGCTAAAGCTTTTTTCGCCATTTTTTTGTTAATTTTTTTTGTATGATTTTTCACATTTGCAAAGGTGACTCCTCCGCCAACCCATAACGGACTTCGAATCGTACCAGCTCTTGCTCTACCAGTTCCTTTTTGCCTGAATGGTTTTTTTCCTCCACCTCTTACTGCTGACCTATTTTTTAACATTACAGATCCCTGTCTTTCATTTGACATATAGCTCGTTAAGGCTTGATGAACCAAGGATTCATTAAAATCAACTGCAAAAACTTCACTTGGAAGTTTAGGCTTCGTTGCTTTTTTTGTTGTTTTCTTTTCAGCCATTATTTTTTCTCGCTTTCATCTTTTTCTTTTACTTCTTCTGTTGGAGCTGCTTCTTTTGCTTCCTCAACTGGAGCTGCTTCTTTTGCTTCCTCAACTGGAGCTGCTTCTTTTACTTCTTCTGTTGGAGCTGCTTCTTTTACTTCTTCTGTTGGAGCTGCTTCGTCTTTTAAATCATCTACAACTGGCATTAAAGACAGTCTTGCTCCGTCTTTGATTGAAGGAGTTACTTTTACAAAGGAACCTATTGATCCAGGAACAGCACCTTTAATAAGAAGTAAATTATCTTCTAAATCTATTTTTTCAATTTCAAGATTTTGAACTGTTGTATTCTTATCGCCCATATGTCCAGCCATTTTCTTGCCTTTAAATACTCTTCCAGGGAATTGACATTGTCCAATTGAGCCTGGCGCTCTGTGTGCAAGAGAATTACCATGAGTAGCATCTTGTGTCTTAAAATTATGTCTTTTTACTACTCCAGCAAATCCTTTACCTTTCGATACACCTGATACATCGACTTTATTTAATTCGGTGAATGGATGTAAAGTAATTTCTTTAGAGTCTTGTAAGAAATTAAACTCTTCTTCGGATAAGTTAAATTCTGTTAAATAACCTTTTTTGGCATCATTGTCTTTAAATTTTTTTTCTAAACTTTTCGATACATTTTTCTTAGACCCAAAATTTACTTGAACAGCATAATAGCCGTCTTTTTCTGGTGTTTTTCTTTGAACAATTTTACTTTTTGCAACTTCGATAACTGTTACAGGGACTGAAGTTCCGTTATCTTTAAAGACACGCGTCATCCCAAGTTTTGTTCCAATTACACCAAGCATTTTAATTTAGGGTTATTTTGACATCCACTCCGGCAGCAATATCTAAACGCATGAGAGCGTCAACAGTTTGCTCAGTGGGGTTAATAATATCGAATAATCTTTTGTGTGTTCTAGTCTCATATTGGTCACGGGCATCTTTGTCTTTGTGAGGGGAAATGAGGACTGTAAGCCTTTCTTTTTTGACAGGCAAAGGAATAGGGCCGACAACTTTTGCGCCGGTTTTAGTGACAGTCTCAAGAATTTCTTTCGTTGATTTGTCTATCAACTTATGATCGAAAGCCTTAAGTTTTATTCTAATTTTTTGCTGTTCCATAAACCCCTTTTAGATTAGAAAGACCACGATTTTAAGGCTTTAAATAGGGACTGTCAAAGGATTTATCTAATTCTTACTGATAATTTCTTCTGTTAAATTTGAGGGTACTTCAAGGTATTTTTTAAACTCCATGGTATATGTTGCTCTACCTTGTGTTGCAGAACGCAGATCCGTAGCATATCCAAACATTTCAGATAGTGGCACTAACGCCGTAATTGCCTTTCCAGAGGGGATATCATCCATATTTTGAACTTGTCCTCTTCTTCTATTCAAGTCTCCAACAACATCTCCCATGTAATCTTCTGGGGTTACAACCTCTACATCCATCATTGGTTCAAGAAGTATTGGATTAGCTTTTAATGCTCCATCTTTAGTTGCCATGGAACCAGCAAGCTTAAATGCCATTTCACTTGAATCAACTTCATGGTACGAACCATCATAAAGTGTTACTTTTACACCTTGTAGCGGATAACCTGCAACTACTCCATTTTGGAGTTGCTCTTGAACTCCTTTCTGCACAGCTGGTATATACTCCTTTGGTATCGATCCACCTTTGATTTCATCTACAAATTCAAATTCTTCTTCACAAGGTTCCATTCTCATTAATACGTGCCCATATTGGCCTTTACCACCTGATTGTTTAGCATATTTATGTTCTACTTCTACGTTTGAAGTTATTGCTTCTCTATACGCAACCTGAGGCTTACCTACATTTGCTTCAACACTAAACTCTCTTTTCATCCTTTCAACAAGAACTTCCAAGTGTAATTCCCCCATTCCTGAAATAATCGTTTGGCCTGATTCTTCATCAGAACTTACTCTAAATGAAGGATCTTCTTGAGCTAACTTACCTAATGCGATGGACATTTTTTCTTGATCTGGTTTTGATTTAGGTTCGACTGCAAGAGATATAACTGGTTCTGGAAATTCCATTCTCTCCAATACAACAAGATCTTTAGCATCTGAGAGCGTATCACCTGTTGTAACATTCTTAAGACCAATACAAGCAGCTATGTCACCTGCTCTAACTTCTTTAATTTCTTCTCTGTTGTTTGAATGCATTTGTACCATTCTCCCAATTCTTTCTTTATCGTCCTTTACTGTGTTTATGACTCCATCTCCTTGAGATAAAACACCCGAATAAACTCTCACAAATGTTAAGTTTCCGACAAAAGGATCAGTTGCAATTTTAAATGCTAAGGCTGAGAAAGGTTCCTCATCGCTAGAGCTTCTTGAAGCAGGCTGCTCTGTTTTAGGATTTACTCCTTCAATTGCCTTAACTTCGTCAGGTGCCGGCAAATATTCTATGACTGCATCCAAAACGGCTTGTACTCCTTTGTTTTTGAACGCTGAACCGCATAGTGCAAGAGTAATTTCGTTTGATAGAACCCTCTCTCTTAAACCCTTTTTTATGTCACCTTCATCCAAGTCTCCTGTCTCAAGATATTTTTCCATTAATTCTTCGTTAGCTTCTGCGGCAGCTTCAACAAGTTGTTCTCTTAAAGAATCACACTTTGAAACTAGGTCTTCAGGAATATCAGTGTATTCAAACGTTGAACCCTTATCTGCTTCATTCCAAGTAATTGTTTTCATTTTAATAAGATCAATTACACCTTTGAAATTATCTTCTGCCCCGATGTTGTATTGAATAGGAACCACAGTTGCTCCTAGCCTTTCTCTTATTTGACCAACAACTCTTTCAAAATCTGCTCCAGCTCTATCCATTTTATTTACAAAGACAATTCTTGGTACTTCATATCTATTTGCTTGTCTCCAAACAGTCTCAGATTGCGGTTGAACACCTGAGGAACCACAAAATACAACTACTGCACCATCTAACACTCTAAGAGAACGTTCTACTTCAATGGTAAAGTCAACGTGACCAGGGGTATCAATAATATTTACCCTATGTTCTTCAAATTGTTGCTCCATGCCACTCCAAAAACATGTTGTGGCTGCTGAAGTAATTGTTATTCCTCTCTCTTGTTCTTGCTCCATCCAGTCCATAACAGCTGCGCCATCATGAACTTCACCAATTTTATGTGAAATACCTGTATAGAATAGAACTCTTTCTGTTGTCGTTGTTTTACCAGCATCAACATGAGCACATATTCCTATGTTTCTATATCTATTTAGTGGTGTTTTTCTTGCCATTATTAAAACCTGAAGTGAGCAAAGGCTTTATTTGCTTCTGCCATTCTGTGCATATCTTCTTTCTTCTTAACCGCTGATCCTTTTCCATCTTTTGCTTCTTTAAGCTCAGCTGCTAATCTTGCAGGCATAGATTTTTCCTTTCTATTTCTTGCAGCTTCCACTATCCATCTCATAGCTAAGGCAGTTCTTCTCTTTGCTCTTACTTCGACTGGAACTTGATATGTTGCGCCACCTATCCTTCTTGATCGTACTTCGACTACTGGTGCTACTTGGTCCAATATTTTTTTGAATACTTCGACTAGATCTTCTCCTTTGCTATCTTTCTCTAATTGTTCAAAGGCTCCATAGACTATGCTCTCAGCAATAGATTTTTTTCCATCAACCATAAGTTGATTCATGAACTTTGCAATAATTTCACTCTCATACTTCGAATCGGGAATAATTTTTCTTTTGGGTGCAGCTCTTCTTCTCATTATTTACCTTTTTTGGCACCATATTTTGAACGACCTTGCTTACGTTCTGAAACTCCTGAGGTATCTAAGGCACCCCTCACAGTATGATATCTGACACCAGGCAAGTCTTTTACTCTGCCGCCTCTGATTAGAACAACTGAGTGCTCCTGTAAGTTATGGCCTTCGCCCCCGATATATGATGTAACCTCAAATCCTGACGTAAGTTTAACCCTGCAAACTTTTCTCAAAGCTGAGTTAGGTTTTTTTGGAGTTGTTGTATATACACGAGTACACACACCTCTTCTTTGAGGGCAATTTTTTAATGCCGGAACATCACTCTTAGAAGCTTTTGTTCTCCGAGGTTTCCTAACTAATTGATTAATTGTAGCCATTTTTAAAAACTGAATAATAAAGCAGTGCTATTCATGGGTCAATCTTTACTGGAAGCTTTCTAATAGTTCTTTTTTCAATGCTTCTTCTATATCTTGAATTTCCTCTGAGGAAACACTTGCTTTTTGATTAGCCGCAAAGCCTGTTCCTGCTGGAATTAACCTTCCAACAACGACATTCTCTTTTAGACCTCTTAAAGTATCTTTTTTGCTTGTAACCGCAGCTTCTGTTAAAACTCTTGTTGTTTCTTGGAAAGAAGCAGCTGAAACAAATGAATCAGTCGATAGAGCAGCTTTTGTTATACCAAGAAGCATTCTGTCAAATATCGCAGGCTTCTTATCTGATGCAACTAAATTTTTATTTGATGATCTAACTTTTGTAAGCTCCACTACATCACCTTCTAGATATTCACTATCTCCCGGATCAGTGATTGTTACTTTTTTCATCATCTGTCTGCTTATTGTTTCAATGTGTTTATCGTTAATTACAACACCTTGGAGTCGATATACATCTTGCACTTCCGCTATTAAGTGTTTAGCAAGCTCTTCAACACCATGCATTGCCAATAAACTGTGAGTGTCTACAGGACCATGGCATAAAATATCTCCTTTCTCCACATAATCACCCTCTAAGAATGAAACAGCTCTGTATTTCTGAATCATCATCTCAACTGGTTCGCCTTTATCAGGTGTAATTACAAGCCTTTTTCTTCCTTTTGTTTCTTTACCATATGAAAGAACACCTGATGCTTCAGCATAAATCGAACCATCTTTAGGTTTTCTTGCTTCAAATAAATCTGCAACTCTAGGCAAACCACCTGTAATATCTTTTGTCTTTGTACCCTCTACAGGCACCCTAGCTATAAACTCACCCGTAGAAACTTTATTGCCATTATTCTTCATAAGAATAGATTTAGATGGTAACGAATAAGATGCGATAACCTTTTTCTTTGCATCTAAAACAGTGATAGATGGTGTCATGCCTTTTCCTTTCACAGGCCTGTCATTAACATCGATTACTTCTCTTGTTGTAGAGCCTGTAAGGTCATCTACATCAACTTTCATTGTTACGTCTTCTGACAAATCGTTGAACGAAACTGTACCCTCAACTTCTGCAATAATCGGAAGTGTTAAAGGGTCCCACTTGGCAATTAATGTTCCAGGATCTACTTTTGCATTGTCTGCATATAGCAACTCAGCACCGTAAGGAATAGAGTATTTCTCAAGGAGGTTTTCGTCATCATCTTGAATTGTAAAATGAGCATTTCTTGATACAACAACTAATTCTCCGTTTTTCTTTGCAACAGTTTTTAGCGAACTATCGAATACAATAGTTCCACCCCTTAAAGTTGTAACAGAATCATCCTCTGCTGAACCAGAGGCTGCACCTCCAATATGGAAAGTTCTCATTGTGAGCTGAGTGCCAGGTTCTCCAATAGATTGGGCAGCAACAACACCAACAGCCTCACCAATGTGAACAAGATGTCCTCTAGCTAAATCTCTTCCATAACACTTAGCACACAATCCTTGAGATGCCTCACAAGTTATAGGCGATCTAATTTTAACTTTTTTGATACCTGAATTTTGTACCTCTACTGATGTTTCTTCGTCGAATAAATGGCCTTTTTTGAATAGGACTTTTCCATCCTTCTTAATATCTTCTTGTAAAACTCTACCGAGGATTCTTTCAGAGATTGTTTGAATAACCGAAGCACCATCAATAATTGCTTCAACAGTAATACCGTCCTCAGTACCGCAATCTTCAGAAGTAATTACCACATCTTGGGATACATCAACAAGTCTTCTTGTTAAATATCCAGAGTTAGCTGTTTTTAAAGCTGTATCCGCTAGACCTTTTCGAGCACCATGAGTAGAAGTGAAATATTCAAGCATTGATAATCCCTCTCTAAAGTTAGAAGTGATGGCACTTTCAATAATGCTCCCATCTGGCTTAGACATCAGACCTCTCATTCCTGCAAGCTGCCTGATTTGTGCTGGCGAACCTCTTGCTCCAGAATCAGCATACATAAATACGCTATTAAATGAAGGCGTGACTACTTCGTTTCCATCCTTATCAGTTTCAACTTTATCTCCCAAAGCTCCCATCATTGAATTAGCTACTTTTTCATTTGTTCTAGACCATATATCAATAATCTTGTTATATTTTTCACCTTTAGTTAATAATCCTGACTCAAATTGCTGTTCAATGCCTTGAACTTCATTTTCTGCATTTGTAATAATTGCAGTTTTGTCATCTGGGATTTCAAAATCATTTACACCAATTGATGCACCTGACGAAGTAGAATACTCAAAACCAAGGTACATTAGCTTATCAGCAAATAAGACAGATTCTTTTAAACCAAAATCTTTATATACACTAGCAATAAGACTTAATAAATCTTTCTTTTTGAGAGTTTTATTAACTTTTTCAAATTTCAAACCAGCAGGCATGATTTCGTATAAAAGGCATCTTCCAACTGTTGTTTCGTAAAGATTCTTTTCATCACCTTCTTTAACTCTAACTTTAATTTTTGTATGTAGATTAATTTGTTTTTCTAGGAATGCTCGTTTAACCTCATGTACATCAACAAATGATCTACCTTCTCCTGGAAGATCAAAGTCTTCTTTAGTTAAGTAATATATTCCTAGCACAACATCTTGGTTAGGTTGAATAATTGGTTCACCACTTGCTGGTGAAAGTATATTATTCGTTGACATCATAAGAGCTCTTGCCTCAAGTTGTGCCTCTAGTGATAGAGGAACATGAACAGCCATTTGATCTCCGTCGAAGTCTGCATTAAAAGCTACACAAACAAGAGGATGTAACTGAATAGCTTTTCCTTCAATTAATACTGGCTCAAATGCTTGTATACCCAATCTATGAAGAGTTGGTGCTCTATTTAATAGAACAGGATGTTCTCGTATGACCTCATCTAGACAATCCCAAACTTCTGGCGTTTCTTCTTCAACCAACTGTTTGGCAGCCTTTATTGTAATTGTTATGCCTTTTTGCTCAAGCTTATTGAAAATGAATGGTTTAAAAAGTTCCAATGCCATTTTCTTTGGCAATCCACATTGATGAAGCTTCAATGTTGGACCAGACACTACTACTGATCTTCCAGAGTAATCAACCCTTTTTCCAAGAAGATTTTGTCTAAATCTTCCTTGCTTTCCTTTAATCATATCTGCAAGTGATTTAAGAGGTCTTTTATTTGTCCCTAAAATTGCTCTACCTCTTCTACCATTATCCAATAAGGCATCTACAGATTCTTGTAACATTCTTTTTTCATTTCTAACAATTATTTCTGGAGCTCCGAGCTCTAATAAACGTTTTAATCTGTTATTCCTGTTGATAACTCTTCTATAAAGATCATTAAGATCAGAAGTAGCAAACCTTCCACCGTCTAATGGGACGAGTGGTCTCAAATCTGGAGGCAAAACTGGAAGAACATTCATGATCATCCATTCTGGTTTTTGACCACTTTCTTTAAATGCTTCCATTAGTTTTAATCGTTTCTGAAGTTTTTTAATTTTTGTCTCAGAGTTACTTGTATTTAATTCTTCACGAATCTGCTGCGTTTCTTTCTCTAAATCTACCTCTGAGAGTAAAATCTGCACTGCTTCAGCTCCCATCATCGCTTTGAAATCCTCGTCATATTCATCAAGCGCTTCATAATATTCATCTTCGGTTAATAATTGGCCTTTCTTAAGATCGGTGATACCTGCATCAACCACAACAAAGCTTTCATAGTAAAGGACTCTTTCAATTTCTCTCAAAGTCATGTCTAGGAATAGACCTATTCTTGAAGGCAGAGACTTTAGGAACCAAATATGTGCAACCGGTGAAGCAAGCTCGATATGGCCCATTCTTTCTCTACGGACTTTGGTAGCAGTTACTTCAACGCCACATTTCTCGCATATTACACCTCTGTGCTTTCTTCTTTTATACTTTCCGCACAGACACTCAAAATCTTTAATTGGTCCAAAAATTCTTGCACAAAACAAACCATCTCTTTCAGGCTTAAAAGTTCTGTAATTTATTGTTTCAGGTTTTTTGACCTCTCCCCAAGACCAAGATCTGATCATTTGTGGTGATGCTAATCCACAAGAGATAAGATCAAAGTTTCTTTTTGAACTACGATTTATATTTTTAATTATATCTTGCATATTAATTCTCTTTTGAGTCCTCAAGCTCTAAGTTAATACCTAATGCCTTAATCTCTTTGCTAAGGACATTGAATGATTCTGGAACACCTGATTCAACTTCATAGTTTCCATCAACTATATTTTTGTAAACTTTTGATCTTCCAGATATATCGTCTGACTTTACAGTTAGCATTTCTTGTAATGTGTAAGATGCACCATAAGCTTCTAAAGCCCATACTTCCATTTCTCCAAATCTTTGGCCACCAAACTGAGCTTTTCCACCTAATGGTTGCTGCGTAACTAAACTATATGATCCTGTTGATCTTGCATGCATTTTATCATCAACCAGATGGTTAAGTTTTAACATATACATATACCCAACTGTCACAGGTCTATCAAATTTCTCGCCAGTTCTACCGTCATATAACTCAAACTGTCCACTATCAGGCAAATCTGCGTATTTAAGCAATTCTTTTATTTGGTGTTCATTAGCTCCATCAAAGACCGGTGTTGCAAAAGGAACACCTTCTCTTAAATTTTCGGCCAACTCTTTCACTTCCTGATCTTTGAGTGAATTAATATCATCTTTCTCATGAGGACCAAATGAGTAAATATCTTTTAAAACTTTTTTGACGCTATCCATCTTCTGATTAGATTTCATCATTTCGTCAATTTTGCTACCCAAACCTTTCGCTGCTAACCCTAGGTGCGTCTCTAGAATTTGACCGACATTCATTCTTGAAGGAACACCAAGTGGATTAAGTACAATATCAACTGGTTCACCATTTTCATCATAAGGCATGTCTTCAACTGGGATGATACTTGATATGACACCTTTATTACCATGTCTACCTGCAAGCTTATCACCAGCTTGAATTTTTCTTTTGACAGCTAAATAAACTTTGATCACAGATAAAACACCTGGGGCTAAGTCATTTCCACCTTCGATCTTTTTCTTAAAGATTGCCATTTTTTCTTTATTTTCTGACTGATATTTCTTGAACTGGTCAGCAATGTTCTTTTGAAGATCTGTAACTTTCTTGTTCTTTACCTTTATTTTAAGAATAGTATCCAAATCCATTTCATTCACAGAATCTAAGGTAATTTTCCCTTTAGCTGTAATAAGATTCTCTTTTTTTAATGCTTGTACCAGTGTGTTTTTAAGAGAATTTGTTACGATTCTCATTTCATCATCTAAATCTTTACTAAATTCAGACGTCATCAAAGATTCATTACTTTTAGCTCTAGGATTTTTTTCAGCACCGTCTCTTGTAAAGATTTGTACATCTATTACAGTACCTGAAACACTTGATGGAACTCTTAATGAAGTATCCTTTATATCGGAAGCTTTCTCTCCAAAAATAGCTTTTAAAAGTTTTTCCTCTGGCGATAATTGAGATTCACCTTTTGGAGTTACCTTGCCTACCAAGATATCTCCTGCTTCAACTTTAGCACCAACGTACACAATTCCATTTTCATCCAACTTGGATAACGCTGATTCACTTACTCCAGGAATATCAGAAGTGATTTCTTCCATACCAAGCTTAGTGTCACGGGTAATACATGTTAATTCTTGAATATGTATGCTTGTAAGTCTGTCTTCTTGAACAACCCTCTCAGAAACTAAAATTGAATCCTCATAATTAAAACCATTCCATGGCATAAAAGCTATTCTCATGTTTTGTCCAATTGCCAATTCGCCTAAATCAATTGAAGGTCCATCAGCTATTATGTCGCCTGCTTTTACATGATCACCTTTTTTGACAAGCGGTCTTTGATTAACGCATGTATTCTGGTTTGATCTTGTATATTTAATTAGGTTATAAATATCAACGCTTACACTGTCGCCTGAGGAAACCTTGATAACAATTCGCCCACCATCAACTGAATCAATGACACCAGCATTTCTAGCTTCAACACAAGAACCTGAATCTCTTGCAACCTGTCTCTCTAAACCGGTTCCGACAAGAGGTTTTTGCGGAATTAGTGTTGGTACTGCCTGACGCATCATATTCGAACCCATTAATGCTCTGTTTGCATCATTATTTTCCAAAAACGGTATTAACGAGGCAGCTACAGATAAAACCTGTTTTGGGGAAACATCCATCAAAGATATCATGCCTAAACTAACAAGGCTGGTTTCGCCCTGATGTCTTGCTGTTACAAATTCATTTTGAATTTTACCCTTTTTGTCGACCTCTACATTTGCTTGAGCTATGTAGTGGTTGCTTTCCATAATTGGAGAAAGGTAAATAATTTCATTTGTAACTTTTCCATCTTTAACTACTCGATAAGGTGTTTCAATGAAACCATACTTATCTGTTCGAGCATAAGTTGATAGAGAATTAATAAGGCCAATATTGGGGCCTTCAGGTGTTTCTATAGGACAAACTCTTCCGTAGTGAGTTGGATGAACATCTCTTACTTCGAAGCCTGCTCTTTCTCTTGATAATCCTCCAGGCCCTAAAGCCGAAACTCTTCTTTTATGTGTAACCTCAGCTAATGGATTATTTTGGTCCATAAATTGAGAAAGTTGGCTGGAACCAAAAAATTCTTTAAATGCTGCTGTTATTGGTTTTGCGTTGATGAGGTCAGAAGGTTTATATCCTTCAGTTTCTGCCATTCCCAATCTATCTTTGACAGCTCTTTCAACTCTAACAAGTGCAATTCTAAGTTGGTTGGCTGTCATTTCTCCGACAGATCTGATTCTTCTATTTCCTAAGTGATCAATGTCATCAACTGTATCTCTTCCATTTCTTATATCTACAAGTTTCTTCAATACTGCAACAATATCTTCTTTTGTAAGGACATAAGTATCTGACCTATCTTCGATTTTTAGTCTCCAGTTGAGTTTCATTCGACCAACATCAGAAAGATCGTATCTATCAGTTGAAAAAAATAAATTGTTAAATAATACTTCTGTAGATTCTTTTGTAGGTGGTTCGCCTGGTCTCAACATTCTATAGATATCTACAAGAGCTTCTGCTCTTGTTCTGCTTGGATCATTTCTCAATGTATCAGCTATGAATGACCCACTATCTATTGTGTTTACATATAAGATATCAAACTCTTCTGAATTTAGTTCTAAAATTTTCTTTAGAGAAGTTTTATCTAATAAAGTATTTGTCTCATACAGTATTTCACCTGTTTCTTTATCAATTATGTCTTGTCCAAGTGTTTGACCAATAAAATCATCAAATTCAACATGAATTAGTCCATTTTTTTGTTTAGCGTGGTCTGCTGCTACTTTTGCGTTTATTCTTTTTCCTGCAACAACTTTTTTTCCAGACACTTCTATATCGAAATCGAATGCTTTGCCTTTTAACTCTTCAGCAGTCGTAGAAAGATAAATTTTTCCATTCTTAATAACTACTTTTATTTTTTTGTAAAAAGTATCAAGTATCTCTTGGTCATTCATATCTAATGACTTCAGAATTGCTGTAGCTGGAAATTTTCTTTTTCTGTCAATTCTTGCGTATATTAAATCTTTTGCATCAAATTCATAATCAAGCCAAGAGCCTCTATAAGGAATTATTCTGGCTGCATATAAAACTTTACCTGATGCATGTGTCTTACCTTTGTCATGATCAAAAAACACACCAGGAGATCTATGAAGTTGTGAAACTACTACTCTTTCGGTTCCATTGACTACAAAGCTTCCATCTTTTGTCATAACCGGTATTTCTCCTAAAAACACTCTATCTGACATTGGTGTTCCTTTTACCGTCTTGTAACCAGTAGCTTTGTCCATAAAGCGTAATTGAAGATTCACATACAATGGCACGGCATATGAAATTCCCTTCATTTTACATTCTTGTGGTGTATATAAACATTCGCCGAGCTCATAACTTATATAATCAAGAGCAGCATTGCTTGATGCGCTGTTTATAGGGAATATAGATTTAAAAACTTCTTCTAATCCGCTGTTATCTCTTTTGTCAGGATCAAGGCCCTCCTGTAAGAATTCAGCATATGAATCAGTTTGAGTCTTAAGAAGATACGGCAAAGCCATGACATTAGGCAGAGTGCCGAATTGTCTTCGAATACGTTTTTTCTCAGTAAAAGAGTATGTCATCAAATATAGAGTGTCTGAGTTTACTTCATCTCAGCTTGTGCACCAGCTTCTTGGAGTGCTGCAACAAGTGCTTCCGCATCATCTTTACTAGCGCCTTCCTTTACAGTTTTAGGAGCGCCATCAACTAAATCTTTAGCTTCTTTTAAACCTAGATCAGTAGCAGCTCTAACAGCTTTAATTACTGCGACTTTTTTATCACCTGCAGCGGTTATCACAACATCATAAGCACTTTTCTCCTCTGCTTCTGCTGCTTCACCTGCATCACCACCTGCTGCCGCAGCTGTTGGTGCTGCTGCAACTGCTGCTGCTGTTACGCCAAACTTGTCTTCAATATCAGATATAAGATCTACAAGATCCATAACTGACATATTTGATATAGATTCTAATATTTCTTCTTTTGTTGCCATTTTAGTTGCCATTTTTTATCTCCTTAACTTTTTTGCTCTTTCACACTAGTGAGTGTTCTCGCAAATTTAGAAGGAACCTCATTAATAAGAGAAGCAATTTTACCTAAAGGTGCCTTCAAAAGTCCAGCAAATTTTGAAATTGCTTCATCAAATGTTGGTAAATTAGCCAATTTGTTGATTTCAGCTGCTTCAAAGTGCTTTCCATCTATTGATAGTCCCTTAATATTAAGGTTTTCATTCTTCTTTGCGAAAGATTTTAAAATTTTTGCTGCTGCACCAGGTTCTTCATATGAAAAAGCAAGCATAGTAGGACCATCAAGGTATTCTTCAATGCCTTCATAATTCGTTCCTTTAAGGCCTAATTTTACTAATGTATTTTTTGCAACTCTAAACTTCACATTAGATTTATGCCCTTCTGACCTCAATTCATTTGCCTCAGCTACTTTTAAACCTCTTGCATCAGCTAAAACTAATGATGATGCAGTATTCGCAAGCGCATTTACGTCAGAAACGATCTTTTTCTTATCTTCAATACTAAGTGCCATAAAAATTTTATATTTAATCGAAGACTAGATGTTATGAAACTATCTATGAAGGAAATTAAGCTATCGCACCTTCAGTCTTCGAAGTCTCAAAATTGAGAGATGTCAATTCTATACCCTGGACCCATGCTTGTCGAGAGATAAATGTCTTGTAAATATATTCCTTTAGACGAAGCTGGCTTTATTCTTTTAAGTTCAGCTATAAAAGAGTTAAGGTTTTCTGTAATCTGAGCTTCATCCATAGCAGAATTTGCTATTGTCCCCTGAATAATACCTTGCTGCTCTGCTTTGAAAATAACTTGGCCATGTTTAAGATCTTTAATAGCCTTTTCAATATTTTCAGTAACTGTTCCAGATTTTGGATTAGGCATTAAACCTTTAGGCCCTAGAACCTTAGCGAGCTTGCTTACTGTCTTCATAAGTGCTGGAGTAGTAACGGCTATATCAAAGTCGATATTTCCATCTTTATATTTTTCTACTAGATCGTCACTTCCAATAATATCTGCACCTGCTTGCTTTGCTTCTTCAGCTTTTTCACCCTCAACAAAAGCTACAATTATTATTTTTTTTCCTAATGAATTTGGTAATGTTAAAGAACCTCGAACATTCTGATCGGATTTTTTCGGATCTATACCTAATTTCACAGCAACATCGACAGATTCTGTAAATTTTCTTTTTGGTTGTTTCTTAAGCATATCCATTACCTCTTCGATTTTGTATGCTTGCTCAACATCAAATTCTACCAACCCTTTTTTATATTTCGATTCTTTCATTATTCTTGTATCTCTATTCCCATACTTCTGGCTGTACCCGCAATAATTTTTATTGCTGCGTCAATATCATTGGCATTAAGGTCTTCCATTTTCATTTCAGCAATTTCTTGTACTTTTGATACAGGAATTTTTGCAACCTTAGTTCTATTTGGCTCACCACTTGCCTTTTCTATACCTGCCGCCTTCTTCAATAACACTGCAGCAGGAGGTGATTTTGTTATGAAAGTAAATGTTCTATCTTCAAAAACAGTAATTTCGACTGGGACCTTAAGGCCTTTTTCCATCTCTTTTGTCTTATCATTAAAAGCATTACAGAAATCCATGATATTTAAACCATGCTGACCAAGTGCTGGCCCAACTGGAGGGCTTGGATTAGCTCCACCTGCAGGAACTTGAAGTTTAATTATTGTCATTATCTCTTTAGCCATATTAGTTTTTCTCAACCTGTGAAAAATTCAATTCTACTGGTGTTGATTTACCAAAAATACTTACGGAAACTCTAATGAGATTTTTTTCGTAGTCAACTTCTTCAACTGTACCACTGAAGTCATTGAATGGACCGTCATTTATCCTAACCGTTTCTCCTGATTCAAATACTGTCTTAAATACTGGCTGTTCAGTAGTCTTTTCGACTCTGTTTGTAATTCTATTTAGCTCATCTTCTGTAAGGGGGGCTGGTTTGTTTCTAGTACCACCCATAAAACCCATTACATTCGGTGTTTTTCTTACAAGATGCCAAGTGTCATCATTCATTTCCATCTGCACCAACATATAACCTGGGAAAAACTTTCTTTCCATTTGTTTTTTTTGGCCTTTTTTTAATTCAGTCACTTGTTCTGTGGGAATCATAATATCTCCAAACATCTTAGATAGTCCTGACATATTTATTCTTTCCTCAAGAGCTGCTTTGACTTTTTTCTCACAGTTTGAAAAAGCTTGTATTACATAATATTCCATTGAATTAACCTAATATAAATCGAGATAAAAATGATAGAAGTGAATCAAGGCCCCAAAATATTAAAGCGGCAATTAATATCATTACTAGTACCATGATTGTCATCTGTGTAGTTTCACCTCTTCCAGGCCACACTACTTTTGCAATCTCTGTCCTTGCGTCAGATATAAGTTTTACAGCATTTTTACCAAACTCTGTTTGACCTAAAACACCAAGTGATAGAGCCATTAAACCAACTAGCACTAACACTCTATATAACAACCCTAAATCTTCAAGATATGTAAATAGTATTACTGCTGCAAAAGCTGCAGTCAGTGAAACTAACCATAGAATGTTATTTAGTGTGCTATTCATAATAAAACTGGCAGGCCCGGAGGGAATCGAACCCACAACCTGCGGTTTTGGAGACCGCCGCTCTGCCAATTGAGCTACAGGCCTTTGCGATCTCCTTAGTATATAACCTTAGTGTCTCTTTATAAAATATTAAGAAACAATCTTAAGCACTATACCAGCGCCTACAGTTCTTCCGCCTTCACGAACTGCAAAGCTTAAACCTTCTTCCATAGCAATTGGTGCTATCAGTTCACAATTTAATTCATCAACCGTATCACCAGGCATAACCATCTCAACACCATCAGGCAACGTAACTTCTCCAGTTACATCAGTTGTTCTGAAATAGAATTGAGGCCTATATCCTTTAAAGAAAGGTGTATGTCTTCCACCTTCTTCTTTACTTAATACTGTGATTTTAGCTGTAAACTTTGTATGTGGTGTTACAGAACCTGGAACAGCTAGAACTTGACCTCTTTCGACGCCATCTCTTTCCACACCCCTGATTAAAACACCACAGTTTTCACCTGCTCTACCTTCATCAAGTGTTTTTCTAAACATCTCAACTCCAGTACATGTTGTTTTGGAAGTTTCTTTAATACCAACTATCTCTAGCTCGTCGCCAGTTCTAACGATACCTCTTTCAACTCTTCCAGTTACAACTGTTCCTCTACCTGTAATTGTGAAGACATCTTCGATAGGCATCAAGAACTGCTTATCAACTGGTCTTTCAGGTTGTGGAAAGTATGAATCTAGTGATTTTACTAACTCAACTACACTTTCTGTGTATTTTGCATCTCCTTCAAGAGCTTTTAGTGCACTACCTCTGATGATAGGTGTATCATCCCCAGGAAAATCATATTTATCTAATAGCTCTCTAACTTCCATTTCGACAAGCTCTAGTAGCTCTTCATCGTCAACCATGTCAGCTTTGTTTAGATAAACAACGATGTTTGGCACACCAACTTGCTTTGCAAGAAGAATGTGTTCTCTTGTTTGAGGCATAGGACCATCCGCAGCACTTACAACTAAAATAGCGCCATCCATTTGTGCAGCACCAGTAATCATATTTTTTACATAGTCTGCGTGTCCTGGACAATCTACGTGTGCATAGTGTCTATCATTGCTGCTGTACTCAACATGAGACGTAGCAATGGTGATACCTCTTTCTTTTTCTTCAGGAGCGTTATCAATTCCATCAAATGCAACTGCCTCGCCACCAAATGTATCTGCACAAACCTTAGTCAATGCAGCTGTTAACGTTGTCTTACCATGGTCGACGTGTCCAATTGTGCCCACGTTGATGTGTGGTAAGCTTCTATCAAATTTTTCTCTAGCCATATTTCCCTCTTTTGTTTGGAGCTCATAACCGGATTTGAACCGGTGACCTCTTCCTTACCAAGGAAGTGCTCTACCTACTGAGCTATATGAGCGCATATCATATACCCTAAAACGTAAAGCTTCAACCATTATATGCCTTTATTAAAACGGGCAAAAATGGTGGAGGGGGAAGGATTCGAACCTTCGAAGCACGAGGCGGCAGATTTACAGTCTGCTGGGTTTGACCGCTCCCCAACCCCTCCAGGGTCGATTTGTTATTATCAACTTAGAAATTAGTTAGTCAATACATATATAATCCTTAATAAGAAAATGAAACATTTTGTTAATAACAGAGAACTATTTGAGCAATATCCAGCTGGAATATCTGAGATTATTCTCGGAGCAGGTTGTTTTTGGGGTGTCGAAAGGGTTTTTTGGAAATTAGATGGAGTATGGGTAACTTATGCTTCTTATTCAGGGGGACGAAGGGCAAATCCAAACTATGAACAAGTATGTACTGGTGTTACTGGTCATGCTGAAACTGTGAATGTAATTTTTGACAAAAATATAATTTCTTTAAATGCAATATTAAAAACATTTTGGGAGTGTCACGATCCAACACAAGGTATGAGGCAAGGCAATGACATTGGGGAACAATACCGATCAGCAATTTACTGCAAAAATGATGAAGATTTAAAAGAAGCTCTCAATTCTAAAAATAGCTATGCAAAAGTTCTCAATCAAAATGGATTTGCAGATATTACTACTGAAATTTTGAAAGACGTTATGTGTTTTCCTGCTGAGGAATACCACCAACAATATTTAGCTAAAAATCCTAATGGGTATTGTGGTATCAAGGGCACTGGTTGTGCCTTTATATAAAAGAGAAGGCCAAAGCCTCCTCTTTTAATATGCTTTAATTTTAATCAGGGTTATACATTTTTAAGCTAGTCGTCATATAAGATCTTATAAATCTTCTATGTTCTCTAGCTTTAGCAGAATATTCAGCAAATTCTTTTGATGCATACATTCCATCTAGAAACTCAAGAGCGTCTTGTGTGCTTTTGAATGATGCCCACACGTTGTGTGAAGGACCATTTCCTGCATTCCCCAAATAATGGGTTTGTAATCCATAAGCAGACATCTTATTCCATGATTCATCTTCCATATTCTTTGAAAACTCAACCCACATTGGAACAAATTCTGCAGGATTTGTTACATTTAAATCCCAGAACAAACCTACTGGACTTTCAGCAGTTACACCACCCATATCAACTCCAACAGAGTGAACTGTTAAAGTTTTATAAGTTAATTCAGCACCAACTTTATTCATTGCATCTCTAAAAGCTTTTCCAGCTTTTGAGGTTGCATAGAATAAACCTGAGGCCGCATATTCGTTAGCATCTTTGAAATAAAAACTTATTCCATGTGATGCTGTATCCCAACCGTTGTGATTAATTGCGTAAAAATCTACCTCTAAGCCAGCTACTTCCGGCGCACTCATGTATTTATCGAATGCCGCAAAACATTTTTCAGGTTCATCACATTCAAAAATGAAATTTGATTGATATTTAGAAAAATTTTCTGGAAGATTTGCAGATATTGCAAATGAAAAAATTAAAACAAACGTTAAGAATATATTTTTCATAATTTACCTCGTTTTTATAAAAGTTATTGAGAAAGGATCTCTCTTTTAAATTACCAAACTGCTTCAATGTAAGCAAGAATAGTTTGTGAAATTTTTGCAACTTCCATGTAGCAATTTATTGATGTAGAATTTGCATTCTAGCCACCTTAGCTCAGCTGGTAGAGCAACTGATTTGTAATCAGTAGGTCGTCAGTTCGACTCTGACAGGTGGCTCCATTTCTTGAAGTTAAACTAGATGATTTTCTCTTGATCGTTCAGCGGTGTGCACTATACCACTTTTTGTTTTGTATGGTTTTGCTTTTATGCCTTTTGTTCCCTCTTTAATGAAGAGAAATAAGCACATTGAGATTATTGAAAGACATCCCAGAAAGCCTACTATAATGTATTGAACCATAATTCGATTATACAATAATTAGGATTTTAAATAAATTGTTGATTAAAACATTATGCTAAGAAAAGATTTAAAGATTCTTTTATTACAAATTAGAGATGATGCCAACGTCCGGAAAGAGGAACTTGAAAGTTTTGCTAAATATAGCGAGTTAGATCTTGCTCAAATAGATGTTTTAAATGTTTTTGATACCCCCAAATTTTCATCTGATGTTTTAGATGGATATGACGCTCTTTATGTTGGCGGAGCCAGCGAAGCAAACGTACTCGAACCACAGAAATATGAGTTTGTTAATTATTGCATTAAACTGATCAAATACGCTGGAGATGTAGGTCTTCCCACGTTTGCATCATGTTTTGGTTTTCAGTTGGCTGTGCTTGCTTTTGATGGGACTATTTTAAGTAAGGATAGTGATTATGAAATGGGAAGCATACCAATAAGGCTTACCAATCTTGCTGAAATAGATCCAGTTTTTAAAGGAACTTCTGATAATTTTCCTGCGCTTTCTATACATAGACAATATGCCATTGAACTTCCCTCAAATTTAGATTTATTAGCATATACAGATCAATGTCTTCATAGCTTTAAACTTCGTAACAAGCCATTGTGGGCTTTTCAATTTCATCCTGAAGTTGACAGAGCAACAGTATTTAAGAGGCTGGCAATCTACAAAGAAGCATACACAAGTAGTGAAGAGGAATTTCAAAAAGTTCTTGATTCTTTAGTCGAAACACCTGAGTCACATAATTTAATGCTTAATTTTGTAAACCGAGTTTTACTTTAGTATTTTTCTGGATAGTCTAAAACCAGATAGGTTAACGCTTTGACACCTTTATCTAATGCAGAATCATCAACTATAAAATATGGAGAATGATTTCCGGGAACATCGGTCCTTTCTCCAAAGTTGGCTGATTCACCTTCACCCGGTTTGTTTACTCCAAGCCAAAAATATAAACCTGGAATTTCTTGTGAAAAATATGAAAAATCTTCCGCACCTGTAACTGGTATATTAGATTCATAGAACCTTCCAGGTGAAGCTGCCTTTAAAGAATCACTCATCTTTTCAACAAGTTCTGGGTTATTGACTGTTACCGGATAAAATCCACCTACATCAAACTCCACTTTAACTTCTGTGCCAGTTCCTTTTGCAACTCCTTCAGCAATCTGTTCAATCTCATCGTAAATTTCTTTTCTTAGAACTGGATCAAATGTTCTTATTGTGCCCATTATCATTGATTCTTCTGGGATGATATTGTTCCTTGTCCCAGCTTTTACCATGCCAACTGATAAAACAGCTGGATTGTTAATGATATTTATTCTTCTACTTACAACTGTATTCAATGACTCAATCAATTGTGCAGTGGCCATGATTGGATCAATTCCAGACCATGGGGTTGAGCCATGAGTCTGCTGGCCTTCAATAGTTATTCTATATGCTGAGGCTGCTGCCATAGCAGGCCCTGATTTTACTGAAAGTACACCATTAGGAATATTTGTTACGTGCAAACCAAAAATGACTTCAGGGTTATACCTTTCAAAAATTCCTTCTTCTAACATCATTTTAGCTCCACCTCCCTCATCTTCAGGCGGTCCTTCTTCAGCAGGTTGAAAAATTAGCATTACATTGCCTTTTAATTCACTTTTATTTTTTGCCAGAAATTCTGCAACACCCATCAAAATCGCAACATGTGCATCATGACCACAAGCATGCATGACTCCAACATCATTTCCGAGATATGTTGTTCTTACTTTCGATGCATAAGGTAATCCAGTTTTTTCCTCCACTGGTAATGCATCCATGTCTGCTCTCAGAGCAATAGTTGGTCCTGGTTTTCCACCTTCAATCAAACCAACTAATCCTGTATAGGCAATACCTGATTCAACTTTAATCCCTAGATTCTCTAAATGAGTCTTTACTTTATTGGAAGTCCTAAACTCTCTGTTACCTAGTTCAGGATATTGATGAATATCATGTCTCCACTCAATTACCTTTGGCATCAAAGTTTTAAGCTCTTGATCAAGAGATGCTTTCAAATCTGCATTTAAATAAAAAGTAAATGAACTTAGGATTAATAAAATTTTTCTCATATCTAAACTATAATACGACCTGAAAAGACTTACAAAGAGGATGGGTTTGAAAGAAGAATATAAAAGACTGAATTCAATTACTGGTAAACCCTTTGAACAAGGATTTATCGATGAAAATGGCAGAGTTTTTTATTCATATGTGAATAAAATAGGTAATGATGGTTGGTATTTAGAGGAATGGAAAAAAGATATGGAAGCATATAACCA
>Ga0208390_1000003_pt1 | contig 89406 bp, 97 predicted proteins | sample Knorr_S7_td_Surf_FD_185594 | JGI IMG/M metagenome (GOLD analysis project Ga0208390, IMG submission 185594) | Marine microbial communities from Southern Atlantic Ocean transect - Knorr_S7_td_SurfaceA_ad_6m_LV_A (SPAdes) (version 2) | ecosystem: Environmental > Aquatic > Marine > Oceanic | place...
CTTGCATCATTATTTTTAGTTTTTTTACAGTATCCTCAGAGCAAATAGCGGGATTAACAATTTTTCTATCGAATTTTTTAAATAATGTTCCATCGAATTTTCTAATTGAAGAAACAAACCTTGGCATAACCAACTCGCCATTATTAGCAATTGCGTTATAATAAGCAAGTGTTTGTATTGGTGTTAACTGTACTCCATAACCAAATGACATCCACGGTAAATCTAGTCCATCCCAATCATTATCATCTGGGTGTGGAATTTTTGGTTTTCCTTCTCCTTTTATTGATAGTCCTAAAGGTTTATCAATTCCAATTGAGATTAACCTATCTGAAAATTTTTCTGGATTTTCCTTATATTTTTCATAAATCATTTTTACAACCCCAGTATTAGAAGATCTTTCAAAAACCTCACTAATTGGTATTTTTCCATAGCCTCCTTTTTTTGAATCTCTTACTAAGTATTTATTGAAAAATTTTAACTCTCCCATTTCAGTGTCGATTACACTTGATGTATCAATAACTTTGTCTTCTAAAGCTACCAGCATTGAAAAGAGCTTGAAGGTTGAACCTGGTTCATATGAATGACCTATTGCATAATTAAGTTTTTCATAATATTTATTATCAGATGTTTTTCCCAGGTTTGAAATTGCTTTTATCTTTCCGGTTTTTGTTTCCATAACTACTGCTGAACCATGGTCTGCATCAAACTTTTCTAAAGCATCCAATAACGAATTATGAGTAATATCTTGTATGTCAGTACTAATTGTTGTCCAAATGTCTAAACCATCAATCGGTTGTTGCTGATAATTGTTTGACAAGGGTTTCCATTGGTTGTTAGCTATTCTTTGTCTAAGTTGTTTGCCTGGTTTTCCTCTTAAATGTTTTCCATACGCTCCTTCTAAACCTACTTTGATATAAGTTCCATTTGGATTTCTTTTCTCATAACCTATGGTCCTTTCAGCAATTTTATTCATTGGAAGGTCCCTGACAAAATCTCTGACAACAATTACTCCACCGCGTATGCCACCCAAATTGAACATGGGGAAATCAACTAATCTTAAATATTGTGTATAAGATAATTTTCGGGCAATTGATTTATATCTGTTATTAGATAATCGCGCATTTTTCAGAACATTTAAGTAATATCCATTTGGTTTTTTAAAAAAATTATCAAGTGAGTCTGATAATTGTCCTACATATTTATTAAAAACACTTTCCTTAACAGTTACTGCATCAAAAAATATCGAAAATTTAGAAACTGAAGTTGCTAATAAACTTCCATCGTCAGAATATATATTACCTCTAGTTGGTAAAATTTCAAAATTCTTTACAATTCTTTTCTCGGCTTGGTCCCTGTAATAATCACCCTTATCAAGATTCAATTTAAACAGATTATATGCTATAAATAATCCAAAAACAAATAATCCTAAAAAGATAAAATATGCCCTAAATAATATGTTTTTTTCTTTATCCATCTATTTGAACATAAATTATTGTAGCTGGCTTATCTGGGCTTTCAATCCTAGTACTCAACAACTTTTTTTCAATAGCAGTTTTCATTTTTAAATGCATAAGTTGGGAGCGAGTTGTTACAAACTCACTTTTTAATCTTTGTAAATCCTGTGTTGAATTAGCAATTTGGTAAACTTTTGAATCGACTTGATGAGAAGCGGTAATCATAATTGTTGCGAGAATGAAAAGAAAAGTGATAAATTTCCAATTTTTAGATGCACCTTCATCTATTAAATAAGTTGTTTTTAATAAATTCAAAATATTTTTCCTCATAATCGTTCAGCTACACGAAGTTTAGCACTTCTCGATCTATTATTAATTTTAATTTCATTTACATCAGGTGTTTTAAATGAACCACATATTTTAAATTCTTTTTTATATTTTCCGTATAAATCTTTAGACGGTTCGGTTTTAAAATTTCCATTTTTAAAAAATCTTTTTACGATTCTGTCCTCTACTGAGTGATAACTAATAATACATAATCTCCCACCCTTTTTTAACAGGTCTTTTGATGAAATAAGAAAATCTTTTAATGATTCAATTTCATCATTAACCTCAATTCTTATGGCTTGATAAATTTTTGCTAGCGTTTTATTTTCACTTCCTTTTTTTAAAAAACTTTTTAGTGAATTATTGAATTCTAATGTTGTTTTTATTTTATTTTTTCTATTTATGACTATTTGTCTAGCAATTTTTTTTGCGTTTTTTAAATCTGCATTATTAAACAATATTTCTGATAGCTTATCTTCTTCGTAATTATTTACAACATCTAATGCTGACAGTTTTTGATTTTGATTCATTCTCATGTCAAGAGGTCCATCAAATCTTACTGAAAACCCTCTTGAGGGAGTGTCAATTTGGAATGATGATACTCCTAAGTCAGCAAGAATACCGTCAACTTTAAAAATATTTTCAACCCTTAAAAAGTTTTTAATGTTTCTAAAATTTGAATAAATTAACTTAAATCTATTGTCGTTTATCGTATTTTGAGATGAGTCTTGATCTCGATCAAAAGCAAATAATCTACAGTTTCTATTCATTTTAATTAATATTTCTTTTGAGTGTCCGCCACCTCCAAAAGTTGCATCAATAATTATTGATTCTCCGGAAATTTTAAGATTTTCTACTGCTGAATTAAGCATTATTGGGTTATGATACATCTTTACTATCCCCCATTACATCTTCAACTAAGTTCGAAAAGTCTAAAGTGGCCTCATCAATTGCAATTTCATACAATTCTTTGTCCCATATTTCGATTATATTTATGGCTGAAGAAAGCACAATATCTTTTTTGATTTTTGCAAAATCTGCAAGATTTTTAGGAACTAACAGTCTTTCAGCTGCATCTAACTCAACCATTTGAACCCCTGCACTAAATCTTCTAATGAAATCATTGTTTTTTTTTATAAATCGATTTAGATTATTAAGTTTTTCCATTAGCTTATTCCATTCCTCGATTGGATATAGTTCAAGACAGGTTTGAAAAACTGCTCTCTTTATTATAAAAAGATGTTTTTGTTTGTTTTTCATCTGCTTAAACAAAGCAGAAGGAATTTTGATTCTACTTTTGGGATCTGCCTTGCAATAATATGTTCCTGTGAAAAGACTCAAAATTTTGGTTTATAGTGAAAACTAATTTAATAATAATTTACCACTTTTTACCACTTTTTACCACTTTGTTAATAATTTAAAGCCTGTTTACGATTTTTTTATAAAAATAAATGGTTAATCATTAGGGTTTATTATTGATTATATTTGTTAAATGGAAGGATATTTAATTGAATCAGATGGCTATAAATATTATATGAAGGGAGGGGGAACTCCTTTAATTATTCTTCACGGTTTGATGGGTGGATTAAGTAACTTTGACGGAGTTTCAAGTTACTTTCCAACTAAAGGGTACAAGGTAATAATTCCTGAACTGCCATTGTACAATTTACCTATTTTGAAAACTAATGTTAAAGATTTTGCAAAATTCCTTAAAAATTTTATTAGTTATCTGGGTGAGAAAAAAGTGATTTTAATTGGAAATTCACTAGGCGGTCATATTGGATTACTTTACACTAAACTCTTCCCAGAAAAAGTTAAAGGCCTTATTATAACTGGTAGTTCAGGTCTGTATGAAAATTCGATGGGTGAAAGCTACCCCAAAAGAGAAAACTATCAGTACATAAAAAAGAAAACTCAACAAGTTTTTTACAGCCCTAAAATAGCTACAAAAAAAGTAGTCGATGATGTTTTTGAAACTGTGAACGATAGAAAAAAATTAATCAAAATATTAAGTATTGCTAAAAGTGCAATTCGACATAATATGGCGAAAGATTTACCAAAAATATTTGTTAAAACTGCAATTATCTGGGGGAAACAAGATATTGTAACACCTCCGGATGTTGGAAAAGAGTTTAATAAATTGTTACCCAACTCCACGCTATATTGGATTGATAAATGTGGACACGCCCCAATGATGGAGCATCCAAATAAATTTAATCATTTAGTAAATAGTTGGCTAGTAGAAAATAAACTTTAATGGTGTCCATTTCAAGTTCAGAATTTATAAAAAGCAGTAGTTCAGTCCTAGATTGCCCAAATACATCCATTCCTGAATTTGCTTTCATTGGTAGATCTAATGTTGGTAAATCGTCGCTTATAAATGTAATTTGTAATAGAAAGAATTTAGCAATTACCTCCAAAATACCTGGTAAAACAAAATTTATAAACCATTTTCTAATCGACAGTCGTTGGCATTTAGTTGATTTACCAGGTTATGGATATGCAAGTGTATCCAAAAAAACTAAAAATGAATTCAAAAAAATTATTTACGCTTTTTTTTTAAAAAGACTTCAGCTTGTCAACACATTCTTACTTATCGATATTAGGCATAGTCCTCAACAAAATGATATTGATTTTATGAACTGGTTGGGTATAAATCATATTCCATTTAGTATTGTATTTACAAAAGCTGACAAGATTTCTTTTGTTCAGTCAAAAAAATTAGTTAACAAATATTTTAATTTTTTAATTGAAAATTATTGGGATGAATTACCTCCATATTTTGTTACTTCATCTAAATCAAAAGAGGGCAGAAAAGAATTAATTTCTTACATAAAAAAATTTATTTAAATTTTTTTGATAAGCTTTTTAATTTTTTTTCTTTTTCAAAATAATTGCAAAACTGCTCAAAAGCATTTAACATTTTTTTATCTTCAGTTGCTTTAAAATAAGATTCTTTTATACCAACAAGTGTTTGATGTGTAAAAACATGCATTTGATCGATTGGCATTTTTTTTATCCATAAATCAATTCTAGATGTTTCTTGATTAGTTTTATTCCATGTACTTAAGAAAAAAGCATCCATATCATAATTTTCAATCCCACCATCTGGAGCTGACCATGTCATTTGAATTGGATTATTATTTTCATCTAATGTGACATTTAATGTTATTTGAGTATTTTTTTTCATTACATAGGATTATAATTTGATTTTTTTAATATTTCTTGTGGACTTATATTTAAAATTTCTTGGATATTATAGTTTGTTCTTTTTATAAAGCTTTCTAAAATGCGATACCCTATAAATGCCCCAATTCTAGGAGGAGATCCATTATCAAGACTTGAGTAGAATTTAGAATAAGGAGAATCATTTAAAAATCGATAATCTAAACTATTTTCAGTTGAAAAAAGTATTTCATTTGAAATAAAATAATCCCATACATTTTTCTCATTTTCTAATGCCCACTGCAACTCACTTTTAGTGTAATTAAAGTTTAAATTTTTAGAGTGATTTTCATGAAGATAATCTTTTAATAAAATTCTTTTTCCTTCATTTATAATTTTGTTTAAAAATAAACGACTGTTTGTCTCAGGTAAAACTTTATATGACAAAGTGTTAATTAATTCACTTTCAAAAAATTTAAAGTCAAGTTCATTTCTTATATATTGAGGAAGACCTTCATATATTGCATTTTTATTTCCTAAAAAGGTATCAATTGAAACTATCATTATAGTATCTGAATCAATTATTCTATTCAAAAAATCTACATCTGATTGAACTGAAATAATTCTTCTTGGTAAACTTATGTCAGGAAAATAATAATTAAAATATTTAAATACTTTTTTAGTCCTAGTTTCTAATTCAAGATTTGAAATTTTAGATGTTTCGTTATATAAAAGTTGTTGCGTTGAATCTTTTCTTTTGTTTAACCATATATGATATGGGGTCTTATTTGGAAAGAAATAAGGAAAATCTTTCATTATGGAGTCTAATGGAATTTCAAGTTCACCATAAAATTTTTTTTCAAATCTCAATAAATCAATATCAATATCCATTAGTTCATCACTTGTGGGAGCAACAGTTTTTGAACAAGAGAAAAAAAGAAGAACAAATACTATAAAACGAGCTAGATTTACCAATAAAATAAATTAATTTTACTAAAAAATAATTATATCAAATATACAAATGCTATGGATAGTTTAAAGGTTGCAAAATATATTGTAAAATGGTTAAAAAAATATGCAATAGATAACAAGATGAGTGGATTCGTCATAGGTATTTCAGGAGGTATTGACTCTGCATTGACATCAACTCTTTGTTCTATGACTAAATTAAAAACACTATGTCTAGAACTTCCAATAAAACAAAATATTGAGCATACTGAAAGGTCTAGGAAGCATATATCTTTTTTAAAAGAAAAATTTCCAAATGTAATAAGTAAAAACGTTGATTTAAATAATGTATTTAATGAATTTAATCTCACAACAGTTGATGACATTAAAAGCAATAACAGATTACATGCTCTCGCTAATACTAGATCGAGACTAAGAATGGCAACTTTATATTATTATGCTGCTCTTGATAATTTACTTGTTGCAGGTACTGGGAACAAAGTTGAGGATTTTGGTGTGGGGTTTTATACTAAATATGGTGATGGAGGAGTTGATATAAGCCCAATTGCTGATTTATTAAAATCTGAAGTAAGGGAAATTGCTAATGCTCTTGAAATAAATAAATCTATACTTGAAGCAAAGCCAACTGATGGCCTCTGGGATGATAATAGAACTGATGAGCAACAATTAAACGCAAGCTATGAAGAACTAGAATGGGCTATGAAACAAACTTATAATGGAAAAAAATTTGATAGTTTTAGTACTAAGGAAAGACAAATTTTGACTACTTTCTATAAACATAATAATGCTAACAAGCATAAAATGAATCCAATTCCAGTATGTAATATTCCTTTAGAACTCAAATGAATGTTAAAAACTAAAATTTATTACTTTCTAATATCATTTTATAATTTAAATTTTTCATTAATCCATGATTAAAATTGTTATTGCCGACCCACACCCAATTATTTATAAGGGGGTAAAATCTTTTTTCAGAAATTCAACCGAAATAAGTGTAATTGGAAAAACAATTAATTTTCTAGAACTATTAAATTTTTTAGAATCAAAAAAAATTGATATTGTTTTATTGGAAATGGATTTGCCTGGGCTTGATGGACTTCAAGTTATTAAACCATTAAAAGAAAGATTTCATTATGTTAATTTTTTAATTTTTAGCTCTTTAAATGAAGAGGTTTATGCAATCAGCGCTTTAAAATCGGGAGCCTCAGGGTATTTGTGCAAAACAAATCCATTGAAAGAACTCAGAAGTGCAATTTTAAAAATCAGCTCTGGAGGAATTTACATTACAAAAAAATTAGCTGAAATAATAGCATATAACGAATCAAATCTTAACCAAAAATCAAAAATTGACAGATTATCAGAACGTGAAGTTCAAGTTCTAAAAATGCTAGTTGACGGCAAAAGGAATAAAGAAGTTGCATTTTCACTTGGTATTAATGCAAAAACAGTAAGTACTTATAGAAGCAGAATAATGAAAAAGTTAGAAGCTAAAAATTTTGTTGATTTGTTTCAAAAAACAAAGCATATAGATTTTGAAATATACTAAATCACTTTGTTTAGCCTTTCACTTAAAACAGTCTTCAGTTTATGATATTGTATTATTTCCTCTAGTAAATTATCGTGGTGTTCGCCTTTGTTTTGTTTTGTTTTGTTTTGTAAATCAGAAACTTTTTCCTCGATTAATTCACATCTAAATCTTAAAATTATTTCAAAAACCCATTGTGAAAGTAATTCAGACTTTTTAGCAACAAAAATATTTTTTTTTGACCAGTCATGAAGATAATATTGGTCCTCATTTAAAATAATATCTGAAACCTCTTTAGACATTTCTATTGGTAAATTATTAACAAATTTTTCTATACTAAAATTATCACTATTGTTAATAGAATAGATAATTTTTTCATAAAGAGATTTAAATATTGAAGTTGAAAATGCAATTTCGTCCTGTTGCAAATCCAAATATATTTTTTCATATACTTTACATGTCACTTTAGAATCTTTCGTCTTTATCTTTCCAGTATTATCACCTTTAAATAAAACAGGTTCTTTTAAAACAACTTTTTCATTTCCATGAAACAAGAGCAATTTTATAATATTTTTTTCTAATTCGAATCTTGAATTTACCTCATTAATTTTTTTTGTTTTAACTAATTGCTCAGATGTATTCGAGTAATTTTTTGGTAAATTTCTTTTTGACTTGTTTTGAATTTGAGCTAAGGTAGAAAAGAGTACATCTTCACTGACATTCATAAGTTTTGAACACGATTGAAGATAAAGTTCTTGCTTGATTCTATCTGGAATATTTGCAATACTTCTAACAATATCGTGAACTGTGTTTGATTTATTAAGTGGTTCATCCTTTATTTCCTCAGCGAGTAAAGATGCTTTGTATTGTATAAAATCTTTAGATTCACTTGCTAAAAAATTTTTTATTTGTTCAGTAGATTTATTTTTTACAAATGAATCGGGGTCTTCACCATTGGGAAAGGAACATACTTTTACATTTAAACCTTCTTTAAGTATAATATCAATTCCTCTCAAAGATGCTTTCACACCAGCGCTATCCGAATCAAAAAGTATCACAATATTTTTAGTTAATCTACTGATTAGCCTAATTTGATTTGGAGTTAATGAAGTACCAGAGGATGAAACAACGTTCTTTATACCAGACTGAAACATTTGAATAACATCAGTGTACCCTTCAACAACATAACACAAATCTTCCTGGGCTATTGACTGTTTAGATTGGTATAGTCCATATAGAATTTTGCTTTTAAGATAAATACTACTTTCAATAGAATTTAGATATTTTGCAACTTTTTTATCATTTCGAAGAGTTCGTGCTCCAAAACCAAGAACTCTCCCAGAAATACTATGAATTGGAAAAATAACACGGCCACTGAACCGGTCAATTTTATTTTTTAAATTAATTATTGTTAATCCTGTCTTTTCTAATAATTCCTCTTTATAACCCTCATTAATAGCATAATTTGAAAAAGAATTTTTTTGGTTTGGACAATAACCAATATCAAAATCTTTAATTATATTGTCATCAAACATTCTTTCTTTAAGATAACTATATGCAATTCGTTTACCTTCATCAGACTCCCAAAGCGATTTTTTAAAATATTTGAGTGCAAATTCTGTGATTACGAACATGCTCTCTTTCTCACTTTGTTCTTTTTTTTCTTGACTATTTACAGGGGATTCTAATATCTCAATATTATATTTTTTGGCAAGGTATCGTATTGCTTCTGGATAATTTAAATGCTCATGCTCCATTAAAAAGGCTATTACATTGCCTCCTTTTCCACTAGAAAAATCTTTCCAGATTTGTTTTACAGGCGAAACCATAAAGCTTGGAGTTTTTTCATCCGTAAATGGACTCAATCCCTTATAATTTGACCCAGACTTTTTCAAGTTAATAAAGTCTCCAATAACTTCTTCTACTCTTGCATTTTCAAAGACCGCATCAATTGTTGCTTTTTGAATCATAATTTATAACTAAAATAAAAATATATTTATTTTTTTCTTGAAATCACAAATTCAACCATTTCTTCAAGTGCAAATCTAAATTGATTTTCTGGAAATTTTTTTAGTTTTTCTAATGCTTTTTTTTGATATAAAAACATCTGATTTTTTGCGTATTCAACACCACCTTTTTCAGCAACATAAGAAATTATAGAATTTATACTATTCTTAGTTTTATAATTTTTTCTAAATATTTTTATTAACCATTTTTTATCTTTTTTTGAAATTGTATTTATTACATGGATTAAAGGTAAAGTCATTTTTTTTTCTTTAATATCAATTCCGACAGGTTTACCTATATTGTTGTTACCATAATCAAATAAATCATCTTTAATTTGAAATGCAATTCCAATTAGCTCTCCAAATTCAGAAATTAATCTTATTTCATCTTTTGTGGCATTTACTGACGAGGCTCCAAGAGCGCAACAAGATGAAATTAATGAAGCTGTCTTTTTCTTTATTATTTTAAAGTACGTGTCAACATTAATATCAAGTTTTTTTGCTTTTTCAATTTGCAAAAGTTCACCTTCACTCATTTCTTTTACAGCTGTAGAAATTATTTTTAATAAATCAAAATCATTATTTTCAATACACAATAGTAATCCTTTAGATAATAAATAATCTCCTACAAGAACAGCGATTTTATTTTTCCAAATAGAATTGATTGAAAAAAATCCTCTTCTAAAATAACTTTCATCTACAACATCGTCATGTACAAGCGTAGCAGTATGAATCAACTCAATAACAGAAGCAGCTCGATAACATTTATCCCCAAATTTATTTTTATCAAACATTTTTGCAACTAAAAAAACAAACATGGGACGCATTTGTTTTCCTTTTCTATTGACAATATAATAAGTGATTCTATTTAAAAGCGCAACATGAGATTTCATAGATAGTCTAAATGTCTTTTCAAACTCTTCCATTTCAATAAATATTGGTTTTTTAAATTTTTCTACTGCTTTCATAAATTATTTTATAATTATTATTTGAATGCTAATTGTCCACAGGCTGCATCAATATCGTGTCCTCTAGATTTACGAATTGTCACAGAAATATTGTTTTTCTTTAAATGTTCAACATATTTTGTAATAATTGCATTCTCTGCATTATTGAATTTAGAATCACCAATTGCATTATAATTAATCAAATTGACCTTACATGGTGATTTCTTACAAAAATTTATTAGTGCCTCAATATCAACATCTTTATCATTAATATTTTTCCAAACAATATATTCATAAGTAACAAGTTTTTTTGTTTTTTCAAACCAATATTTAACAGAATCTAATAACTCTGAAAGAGGAAAATTGGACGTAAATGGCATAATTTTATTTCTTGTATTTTCGATTGCGCTGTGAAGAGATAAAGCAAGATTAATTTTTGGACATTCTTCTGAAATTTTTTTTATCATTTTTGGAATACCTGATGTTGATAAAGTTATTCTTTTCGGAGAAATTGCGAGACCATCACTAGATGTAATTTTTTTAATTGATTTTATTACGTTGTTATAATTCATTAATGGCTCGCCCATCCCCATAAAAACTATATTTGAAAGGGATTTATTATATACTTTAATAGATTGATTATTAATTAAAACTATTTGATCAAAAATTTCGTCAAAATTTAAATTTCGCATTCTCTTCAACTTTGAAGTAGCACAAAATTTACAGTCAAGGCTGCAACCTACCTGACTTGATACGCATGCTGTTGTTCGATTATTTGATGGAATTAATACAGATTCAATATAATTTCCATCATATAATTTAATTTTATTTTTTATTGTACCATCTTTACTTTTTTGAAAACATACAAGTTGTGAATTTTTAATTATGAACTTATTTATTAATAAGCTTCTTAGTTCAATACTGAGGTTAGTCATCATATTAAAGTCTGTAACACCTTTCCTCCAAATCCATTCATATATTTGGGACCCACGGTATTTAGGTAATCCATTTTGCAGAAAAAAAGAACTTATTTGTTCTTTGCTTAATTGACGGATATCAATTAAATCTTTACTCATTATATCTATAAAATAAGCATTGCATCGCCATATGAGTAAAATCTATATTTTTCTTTAATGGCTTCTTGGTAAGCTTCTTTTATAAAATCGTGGCCTGCAAATGCAGAAACCATCATTAATAGAGTTGACTTGGGTAAATGAAAGTTAGTAATCATTGCGTCACCAATCTTAAAATTGTAGGGAGGAAAAATAAATTTGTGAGTCCATCCTTGAAATGAATTTAGGGAATTATTTGATGAAACAGAAGATTCCAAACCTCTCATTGATGTTGTTCCAACTGCACAAATTTTATTATTATTTGATTTCGCTTTATTGACAATTGATACCGCATGGTCATCAATTATAAGTTCTTCTGAATCCATCTTGTGTTTAGACAAATCCTCAACTTCAACAGGACTAAAAGTACCTAAACCAACATGAAGTGTTATTTCGGCAAGGTCAACCCCTTTAATTTCTAATCTCTTTAATAAATGTTTCGAAAAATGAAGGCCTGCAGTGGGTGCAGCAACTGCGCCTTCATATTTAGCATATATTGTTTGGTATCTTTCTCTATCAAAACTTTCCTCCTTACGTTTTATGTACTTTGGTAAGGGTGTCTGACCTAAATCTTTTAGTTTATCACGAAATTGTTCATAGGTTCCATCAAATAGAAATCGCAATGTTCTTCCTCTTGATGTAGTGTTATCAATGACCTCTGCAACCAATGTTTCATCATCCCCAAAGTAAAGTTTATTACCAATTCTAATTTTTCTTGCTGGGTCAACCAAAACATCCCATAACCTTTGTTCTTTGTTTAGCTCTCTTAATAAAAAAACTTCAATTTGTGCACCAGTTTTCTCTTTGTTACCTATTAAACGTGCAGGAAATACTTTTGTATTATTGAGGACCATTACATCTCCTTCATTAAAAAACTCAGTAACCTCTTTAAATAATTTATGTTCTATACTTTGGGTATCTCGGTGTAAAACCATTAACCTCGACTCATCTCTGTGCTCAACAGGATGTTCTGCTAGTAAATCAATAGGTAATTCGAAATTAAAATTTGAAAGTTTCATAAAGAAAGCAAATATAATGTATGAATATAAAAGTTATAAGAATTTTTAAATTAATTATTGAAAAAATATTTTAAAACCCAACTTTGATAAGTCATTCCAAAAATATGGATATGATTTGGAAACAACTGAAGGATATTTAATTTTTAAATTTGACATCAAAGCTAATGGAGCAAAAGCCATAGCCATTCTATGATCGTTGTATGTCTCGATTGGCACATTTTCATTTATTTCGTTTGTTCTTTCATTTAAAAAAATTGAATTTTCAGTTATTTCAACTTTAGCACCAATTTTTTTCAATTCATTGTAAAGTGCTAAAAGTCTATCAGTTTCTTTAATTTTTAAAGTATGTAACCCACTTAGATTACAAGATATACCCAGTCCATAGCATGAAACAACAATGGTTTGGGCCAAATCTGGAGATTTAATCAAATCTAAATCAATGTGTTTTTTTACATTACTTGTTTTTTCTAAAATTATTTTTTTGTCTGAAAAGGTTGTCTTTACTCCAAAATCATCATAAATTTTAACAATTACATTGTCACCCTGTAAACTATTATTATTGAAAGTACTTAAAACGACCTTACCTTTTTTTGCTAATGCGATTATACTATAGTAATATGATGCTGAACTCCAGTCAGACTCAACGTCAATAGTTACAGGGCTGATTTCATTTTTTGGAAAAACTTTTATTTTACTATCATCAAAATCAACACCAACACCAATTTTTTTTAGAAGATTACAGGTCATCTCAATGTACGGTAATGATGTAATATTTCCTTTTAAAAATAATTCTAAACCATTTTTGAGTTTTGGTGCAATTAATAAAAGAGAAGAAATATATTGACTACTTATTTCAGAGGATAGTTCTATACTACCCCCCGAAATATTTCTTCCATTTATAATTAAAGGTGGATATCCTTGTTTTTTTTTATAATCAATTTTTGCACCAAGTTCAATAAGTGCGTCTACTAAAATTTTAATAGGTCTTTCAAGCATCCTTGGAGAACCAGTGAGAATTTTTTTTGATTTTTTTGATATTGAAAAAAATGATGCTAAAAATCGCATTGTAGTTCCAGCGTGTCCAACGTCTATCAAATCATCCTCACTATTTAGTCCATTTATCATTGATAGTGTATCATCGGATGTAGATAAATTATTGATTTTTAGATTTTTATATAAATAACTCAAAATTAATAATCTATTAGATTCACTTTTTGAGCCAGAAATGGAAATCTCGCCATTAATTTTTTTGTTTGAATGTGATAAATTAACAAATGAATATGGAATATCCTTTTTCAAAATAAAATTATTTTAATTTATTATTTGTTTTGTGGCGAATTTTGTCACGGATTGATTTTTTTTTTAAATTTTTGCGAAAGGCGTCCTCCAAATTTATATTTGTTTGATTAGCAAGACATAACAAAACAAAAAGAACATCTGCAAGCTCATCTCCTAAATCAGCATTTTTTTCGCTATCTTTTTCTGTTTGTTCACCGTATCTTCTTGAAATTATTCTTGCTACTTCTCCAACCTCCTCACATAATTGGGCCATGTTCGTAAGTTCATTAAAATATCTAACTCCATATTTTTTTATCCATTTATCAACTGATAACTGTGCGTTTTTAATATTCATAAATCCTTATTTTTTGAATCAATAATAATTGTAACTGGTCCATCATTTTCAAGTTCAATTTTCATTTCCTTTCCAAAGAAACCAGTCTTAATTTTTTTCGTGAAAGTTTTTTCTAATTCAGCAATAAAATTATTATAAACTTTTATTGCTTCTTTCGGTTTTAATGCTTTTATATAGGATGGACGGTTGCCTTTTTTTGTACTTGCAAGTAATGTGAATTGACTAACAACCATAATTTCTCCAAGGATATCTCTAACACTTAAATTTAATTTCTTATTTGAATCTGAAAAAATTCTCATTTCACAAATTTTCTTAACTAGCCATTTAATATCATTAATTCTGTCATTATTTTCAACAGCTATTAAAATCAGTAAACCTTTGTTAATTTTAGAATAAACCTCATCATCTATGAAAAGTCTTGCGTAATTTACCCTTTGAATTACTGCTCTCATTTTACAATTTTATTCCTAAAATTGTCTCCAGAGTCTAAAAACATTTGTAAGTAATTTTCATATCTTGAAGCTGCAATTTCTTTTGAATATACTGCTTTTTTTACTGCACATTTAGGTTCATCAACGTGAGTACAATTTTTAAACTTACAATTTATTTTTATTTTAAATATTTCAGGAAAATAATCTCCAATTTCATTTTTTTTCATATTAACTATACCAAATCCTTTAATTCCTGGGGTATCAATTATTCTTATTCCAAAATCTAGCTCATACATTTCAGCAAAAGTTGTTGTATGTTGGCCTTGATTATGTTGCTTTGTTAAATCAGAGGTTGATAAATTTAAATCAGGCTGCAAGCTATTCAGTAAAGTTGATTTTCCAACACCACTATGGCCCGAAACCAAACAGGTTTTATTTTTCATTAACTTTTTCAATAAATGAATATTTTTATCTTTTAAAGCTGAGATTTTTAAACACCTATATCCTACTTTTGAGTATAAATCGATTAAATTATTTACTAATTCAATTTCATTTGTGTTATAAATATCAATCTTGTTAAATAATAAAATTGTTTCTACGCCATATGCTTGTGACGTTGCCAAAAATCTATCAATAAATGAAAGAAAAGTTTTTGGGTTTTTAATTGTTATAATTAAAAATGCACAATCAATATTAGAGGCAATTATATGTATCTGCTTAGAGAGATTAACCGATTTTCTAACTATATAATTATTTCTGTTATGTATCTTATATATCAAACCTGTGACAAAATCACCTTCATTTAATAATTCAAAATCTACAATATCCCCAACTGCAATTGGATTGGTACTTGTAATGCCAGATACTCGAAAAATTCCCTTTATTTTACAATTATAAAATTTCCCATAAGTACTTTTAACAGTATAAGAGCTACCTGTCGATTTGAACACCACTCCCGTCATTATAAATAGATAAAATACGCTAAAAAAATCATTAACTATTTATGACTTTGTCTTGTTCATTAATAGATTCTTGATGAATTACTTTAAAGATTTTCGAAATAAATTCTTCATTTAATCCAACAGATTCACCATTTAAAATCATTTTTTCTAAAATTTCATTCCACCTTTTTGACTGTAAAACTGAAACATTATGATTTTTTTTAATTGTACCTATTTTATTTACAACTTTCATTCTTTTACTTAAATTATCTAAAATATTTGCATCTAGTAAATCAATCTGAGCTCTGTAAGTAGATAATTTATTTTTGAACTTAGCATCTCTACCTGAAAGTTCCCTAATCTTGAGATTTTTCATCATTTTTATTAAAACGCTAGGTTTTATTTGTTGTTTCGCATCACTCCAAGCATTATTTGGATCAACATGTGTTTCAACCATCAATCCATCAAAGTTTAAATCTAATGCAGTTTGACACAAATCTTGAATAATATCTCTTCTGCCAGCTATGTGTGAGGGATCACAAATAAGAGGTAAGTCAGGAAATTTATTTTGTAATTCAATAGGTATTTGCCATTCTGGGTTATTTCTATATTTAGTTTGTTCGTAAGTTGAAAACCCCCTATGTATAACACCTAATTTTTTAATATCTGACGAATACAGTCTTTCAATTCCTCCCAACCATAGAGCCAAATCTGGATTAACAGGATTTTTTATTAAAACAATTTTATTAGTTCCTTTTAGAGCGTCTGCGATTTCTTGCACAATAAATGGACTAACTGTAGAACGAGCACCAATCCATAATATATCGATATCATGCTCTAATGCAAGTTGAACATGTACCCTATTTGCCACTTCAGTACAAGTAAGTAATCCAGTTTCACTCTTTACTTTCTGAAGCCATTTTAACCCAATTGCTCCAACTCCTTCAAAATTACCAGGTCTAGTTCTCGGTTTCCAGATTCCCGCCCTAAAAGCTGTTACGTCAGTATTTTTTAGCTCGTTAGCAATTTTTAAAACTTGATCTTCTGTCTCAGCACTGCATGGACCCGCAATTACGAGGGGATGATTAAGTTTAAATTCATTTAACCATTTTTTAAGTTTTGGGGAATTTTCCATTTTTATTTATTTAAAATTTTTTTTATTCTGTTGATTTGATTTAATTCTTGATTAAGTCTTTCAAAATCATCTTTTTCAATCATATCTTTAAACATTTCCAGATTATTTATGTAATGATTCAAAGAATCTAAAATATTATACTTGTTTTTGAAAAAAATAGGCACCCACATTTCAGGAGAGCTCTTCGCCAATCTCACAGTTGATTCAAATCCACTTCCAGCTAGGTCAAAGATATTTTTTTCGTCAGTTTCAATATCAAGCACAGTCTTGCCCAACATAAATGAGGATATGTGAGATAAATGAGATACAAACGCAATTTGTTTATCATGAAATACAGGATTCATTTTTCTAATTTTCATTTTGAGTTTTGAAAATAAATCATTAGCTTTTTTTAATAATTCACCATTGGTTAAATTTTCCTCACAAAAAATAATTATTTTATTTGAATACAAACCCTCAATTGCAGATTCAGGTCCGGAGTGCTCAGTTCCAGCTATGGGGTGAGCAGCAAGATAATTCGATCTATTTGGGTGATTTCTTACCGACATACAAATTGAATTTTTTGTAGATCCGAAATCAATGACTAATGTTTTTTTACTGATATTATTTAAAACTTCTGATAATTTTTGTTCAATAGCCTCGACTGGTATCGAAATAAAAATAAAATCTGAATCACTTATCTGATTTATATTACATTTTTTTTGTATTAAGCCAAGTTTAATAGCAGTCTCAATTGTTGAATCATTTCTACTAAAACCTTGAATAAAACAATTTGGGTATATTTTTCTAATATCTTTTGAAAGAGATCCATTCATTAATCCAATTCCGATTAGAGTAATTTTCATTTTTTAACCCGTTTTATTGCCTCTTTAATTTTAGTTTCACTGATGCATAGAGAAAAGCGAATATAACCCTCTCCTTTATCCCCAAAAATAACCCCTGGGGCAACAAATATATCGTACTTATTCAATAAATTTTCAATAAACAACTCAGAACTTTTTTTTCCACTAGGTAATTTTGCCCAAACGAACATACCAGCAGTATTTTTTTCAAAATCTGTATCCAATTCTCTAGCCAAACTGTAAATTAAATTTCTTCTTCTAGCATATTTTTTATTTAAATCTGCAAACCACTTTTTCCCCTCTTTTAGAGCCGCTATTGCTCCTTTTTGAATACCAAGAAACATTCCCGAGTCCATGTTACTTTTCATCTTTAAAATAGTTTTTATGTATTTTTCATGACCAGAAACCATACCAATTCTCCAGCCTGACATATTGTATGCTTTACTAAACGACTGTAATTCTAAACAATATTTTTTAGCTCCTGGAATTGATAAAATACTTGTCGGATTATTATTTAATATATGTGCATATGGATTATCATTAACAATTAGTATATTTTTTTCCTTTGCAAAATCAATCATCTTTTTATAAAACTTAGTATCAGAAATAGCTCCTGTTGGCATGTGCGGATAATTAATCCACATCAATTTTACTTTTGATAAATCCTTTTTCATTAAATTATTTAAATCTGGAAGCCATTTGTTTTTTGGACTCAGGTCATAAAAATTAATATTTGCACCAATAATTTTACTAGCCGATAAATAGGTTGGATAGCCTGGATTTGGGACAAGAACACCATCACCTTCGTTGAGAAAAGCCATGGAAATATGCATGATTCCTTCCTTCGATCCGATCAAAGGTAGAACCTCATTTTCAGGGCAAAGCTTTGTATTAAAAAATACCTTATAATAATTTGAAATTTCTTGTCTAAACTCCGGAATACCTTGATAACTCTGATATTTGTGTGAGTTTTCATAATTTAAACTTTTAGTCAAAGCTAAAATTGATGATTGTGGTGGAAATAAATCAGGACTTCCAATACCTAAATTTATAATATCTCTTCCCTGAGAAACTAACCTTGATACCTCTCTTAATTTTTTTGAAAAGTAATATTCTTCAACAAAATTTAATCTATTTGCTTGTATCATTTCTAAGTTTATTGTTATAGGTTCCTAAAATTTTAAATGACTCGCTAACATTTTTTATGATTTTTGAGGTCTTTTCAAAAAATTTCTGATTTTCAAAAGTAATATCAACAAAAAATGAGTATTTCCAGGGAGTATGAGCCATCGGTAATGACTGAATTTTTGTTAGGTTAAGTTTATTTTCACTTATTATATTTAATATCGCGGCTAAATTTCCTGTTTTATGATTTAGCACAAACTTTATTGAAGCTTTGTTATAAGAAAGTTTGGATTTATTACTTGAAGTTTTTTCTAAAAGAACGAACCGAGTGGAGTTATTGGAAATTGAGTGAATATTTTTTGATACTATGTCAAGTTTATAAATTTTTGAGCATTCATATGATGCGATTGCCCCTAGAGATTTAATTTTATTATCTGATATTCTTTTAGCAACTGCAGCTGTATCGCTTTCTTCAATTAGTTTAATATTTGGGTGTAATTTAAAAAACTTTTTACATTGTAAAAGAGCCATTGGATGGGATGCAACTTCTTTAATATCGTTTAGTTTACTTCCAGGTAAAGCCATTAATTGGTGTTTTATTTCAATATAATATTCATCAACAATTGTTAACGAATAATTATCTATGAGTGCATAATTAGGAATTATTGAGCCAGCTATTGAGTTTTCAATTGCCATCACTGCTAAATCTACTTGGTTTGATTTTAAAGATTCTGCTAGATTGTCAAAAGACAAACACTCATTAATTTCAATATCACTACCTAACAACTCTAGTGCCACTTGGTGGTGATAAGATCCTTTGATTCCTTGAATTGACACTTTCATTTTTTTAAAAAAAAAAGTCCTGAATTTACTCAGGACTTTATTAATTCTTTTTACCAATATATATTAAACAATGTCCTGATTCAAATTTGAATAGAAAAATGAAAAATAATATTTACTTGTTATACACATAATAAACAAATGTACATTCAATTGTCTAATAAAAAAAGTTTAGGTTAATTATTATATAAAAAATTTTAACTAAAAATTTGTTTGTTATTAACAAAAACATAGTAATACATTTTAACTGATCTCGAAAATGTTAATGATACAGAACAATATTTTTTGAAAGTTAAATCTACAGCACGATAAATTTTTTTTGAATCTACATCTCCATTAACATAAACTTTTGCGTGTATTTCAGAAAAAACTTTGGGGTGTGAATTCTTTGTTTTGCCATCAACAATAATTTCAAGATTATTAAAATAAATTTTTTGTTGTTTTAGTATGCGTACAATACCAATACTTGAGCATCCAGCCACTCCCATGATTACTAGTTCCATAGGACTTGGTCCTTTAGGATTTACATCTGTATTGTTATCAACTGAAATATCATGTCCACGTCCATTACTGATTGATGAGTGAAATTCTTTTTTGTGAGTTAATTTTATTTGCATTGCTATAAAAACATTTTTTTTAATTTTTTAACCAAATCCAGCTTTTCCCATGTGAATAACTCAACCTCAATAGATTTATTTCCGTTGTATTTTGAGAAAAAAGTTTTTACAACTTTTTCTGGTTGTCTTCCCATGTGTCCGTATGAGGAAGTTTCAGAATATATAGGATTTCTAAGTTTAAATCTTTTTTCAATAGCATATGGTGATAAATCAATGTTCTCTAATAATTTATTAGCAATTTCAGAGTCTGAAAAATTAGAGTTTGAAGTATTATATGTATTAACAAAAATTGATGTTGGATGTTCAACACCAATTGCAAAACTTATTTGAACCAGTACTTCATCGCAAACACCAGAAGCAACTAGATTTTTTGCAATATGTCTTGCTGCATATGCTGCACTTCGGTCAACTTTTGAAGGATCCTTTCCACTAAATGCACCACCACCATGTGCCCCCTTTCCACCATATGTATCAACAACAATTTTTCTTCCGGTAAGACCAGTATCTCCATGAGGACCACCAATAACAAACTTACCAGTTGGATTAATTAAGTAATTTATATTATCATCAAATAGTTTCGTAATATGTTTGGGGTAATGTCTTAAAACTCTTGGGATTAAATATCTTATTATATCTGACTTAATTTTTTTTAGCATTTTTTTCTCTGTACCAAAATCATCGTGTTGAGTTGAAATTACGATTGTTGAAATTCTCAAAGGTTTGTTGTTTTCATCGTATTCAATTGTAACTTGTGATTTTGCATCAGGCCTTAAATATTTAATCTCTTTTTTTTCTTTTCTTAAAATTCCCAATTCAATCATAATTTTATGAGAAATATCAAGTGCTAGTGGCATATAATTATCAGTCTCATTCACCGCATAGCCAAACATAATACCTTGATCGCCAGCACCTTGATTTTTCAAATTTGGTTTTTCAATTCCCCTGTTAATATCAGCTGACTGCTCATGAATTAAAGAAATTACTCCACAGGAATCACCTGAAAACTGAAATATGTCGTCATTATAACCGATTTTATTAATTGTATTTTTAGTAACAGATTTAATATCGATATAAGTATCGCTTTTAACCTCCCCTGCTACAATGGCTTGACCAGATGTGACCAAGGTTTCTATTGCAACCTTACTGTTTTTATCAAAAGCTAGAAAATAATCTAAAATTGTATCACTTATTTGGTCAGCAACTTTGTCTGGATGACCCTCGCTAACAGATTCAGAAGTGAAAAAATATGACATAAAAAAAGTTTCTAAGATTCAAAAAAGTCTGATACAATCGAAAGGCATACATTTTAGCACTTTTTTCGAGAGGTTGCAATCAGTCAAATCGTCCTCTTTGGAGTGTAAATATATAATAAGTTACTTAATTAAAGTTTATACTTGAGAGTAAAATAAATAAATCGTGGTTGAACAAAAAATGTAGTGGATGATTGTACTATTCCTGAAAAGTTGTCCCTGTTTATTGTGCCATTGTCTAGAAGATTTTTTCCTTCTATAGCAAACTCCCATTTACTATCCTTTTTATTATAAGATAAAGAAAAAGATGAATCATCATAATTGTTTAATGATTGGCTTCCTAATCTATAATCAAAAAAACTATACTCAGCAAAAAAAACAAATCCATTTAAAAATGCAATATCAGTATTTATAAATGGTCTTTCAGTTATATAATGTTGTATTCTATTTTCATCTTTAGATTTATTTACATTATAATTGAATCCAATTTCAAAATTTGGCCCAGAGTTAAAATTTGTTGCTATGCTTCCCCTAATTGACTGTGTAAGGTATTGAAACTGTCTAAGATTTTCATTAACAACATTATAATATTTAGATGAGTTTATTGAACCTCCTGCGCTAACTTTTAATTTATTATATCTTTTTTGAATGTTTCCGTTGAATGATATTGATTCTTCGTCTTTAGGTGAATTAAAGGGTGTATTTACCCTGTTAATTCCGTCCAATAAGAAAGATGATTTTAAACTATCAAATTGTCTGCTGTAATTTGCCCTTGCAAATATATTAGTGAAATTAAACATATTAAAGTTAAAGTAATTCAGAGAAAAATCATTGAAGTAGGCAGGTTTTATAGCTTCGTTACCAATTCTCAAAGAATTATAATTATTAAAAGTGTAACCCAAAGCTCTTCTACTTATATCCGAAAATCTAACCCTTGAATTATAGGTAAAACGTAATGTTTCTGATTCTTTTAACTTATAACTAACCCAAATATCCGGAAGAATTCTTATTTCTGAATCACTTAAAACTCCCCTAAAGTTGTCATTTGTATCAATTTTATAATTATGCAAAGTGATACCTGGATTAAATGTAATTTTACCATCCTTAAAGCGGTAGTGTAAAGAAGTATAATTGTCTATAAATGAAAAAGAAATATCATTTTTTAGTTTCTCGTCGTCAAATGAAGAAATAATATTATCATTTACAGAACTCATCTCGGAAAGATAATCTTGTTTTACCCTAGTTGTACCTAAAGTTAAATTCAAATTAGACTTTTTATTAAGAACGTAATAATAATCGAGTCTTCCATCAATTTGATTAGTTTCGGTTACTCTATTTTGTTGAACATTAAACGGAATAATACTTGGATCTAATGGTAAAATTTGAGGAAATATTATTTGTTCTTTTTGTAAGAAATAAATTGGATTTTCTTCTTGATGGGAATGTTGAATTTCCAATGAAAAAATATGATTATCATTTAGTGTATAATAAGAATTAAGATTTTGATTTATTTGATTAGGTTTTTGTGATCTTAATTCGTTGATATTTTCGGTAAAACTTGATGTAGAGATTGTTCCTCTGTCTTCACTCTCGTCAGCTTTCCTAAATAATATATCATATTCGACCTGAAGCTGTAAGTTTGGTTTGTATAAAGTGCTGAATTTATAAAGCTGAAGTCTGCTAATTTGATTTGTTGTATTGTTAGTAAGCTCATTCGCTCCATTGGAAGTAAAAGTAACGTCTCTTAATGCTTTTATATTGGTTGTATTTTGAGATACAATTGCAAAACCTGAAAAATCCAATCCTTCTTTTGGACTAAAAGAAAAATTTGAAGCAGCAAAATCATTATCAATAAATTCTGCATTGTTACTACTTAGGTTTTGTAGTCCAATGTCATTTGATTGAATTTGAATTGACGAACCACTTTTATTGCTTTGACTACGAAAGCCTCCAGTAAATTTATAATAGTCTCTTCTTGTAAATGGGTTTTCTCCTAGATTATTGCTGTTACCAAGAAAATTTATGCTAAGTTGTGGACTGTAGTAAAAGACTTTTGGATTTAGGAGGAAAGTATTTTTCTCACCACCACCAGCCATTAAATCACCAAACCAAAATTTTGATTTACCCTGTTTAAGTTTGATGTTTATAGCAATATTATCTTCATTATTTGTAACTCCGCCCAATTGAGACACTTCTGAAAAATTCTTTAATACCTGAACCTTGTCAACAGCACTTGAGGGAATATTTTCAGTCGCAATTTTGGAATCGCCATCAAAAAAATCTTTTCCCTCAACCATTAATTTTTTTATTTGTTTTCCTTCCACCTCAATTTGACCATCGTCATTAATTTCAACTCCTGGTAGATTTTCCAAAACATCTTTTAATTTTTTTTCTGTTCCAGTGTTAAAGGAGTCAGCATTATAAATAATTGTATCTCCTTGTATTGAAACTGGCATCTCATACGTTACCTCAACTCCATCCAGTTGTTGAGCTTGCTCAAACATTACAAAGACCTGATTTACATCCTCTGAAGATCTAACCTTTAAATCTACTGGCTTAAATCCAAGGTATGATACTTTGATATTATATGGTGTGTCTTTTTTTATTCCAAAAGAAAATTTTCCATCCAAATCTGAAATAGCAAAATTATCCATCCTATCAGTATCAAGATTTTTTGCTACAATATTTGCTGTTGAAATAGCAACCCCAAGACTATCTATAACTACACCTTCAAGTTTAATATTTTGTGAAAAAGCTAAACCAGATGATAACAAAATAATATATAAATAATTTTGAAGTTTCATTTATTTTGTGTTTTTCATTCTAAAATTACCTCCACCACTATTCCTGTTGTTTTGAAATCTAACTTTCATCTCCTCGGTTTTAATTTTTTGAATCTCATCGAACTCATACCTAGTCACAACATCGCCTCTTTTTGGGGCATCAAGGCTGATTTTTTCATTAATATTCAATTTTATTTCATTACATATTAGCATTTTTTTATCGTCCTGGACCATTAATACCAGCCCAGGGAGCCCGAAATACTTAGAAGGACCAGCAGAAACGGGGATTTCTGGAGTAAACCATACTGAAACTTTAACATCTTTTGTTTTAAGTGAATCATTAGGACTATTATTCCTCCCTGACCAAAAATTCATATTAATAATATTTTGTGTCTCACTGTATTGAGCTTCATAAGCTGTATAATTACCAATTTTTTTTTGCTTCCCGGTGAACTTCCATTTTGAGGAGGACAAAGTATCTGTAATTAAAAAAAGTTTACCGAATAATTCCTGCTGAATTGTCTGTACTTTTGAAGACAAGTTTGAGTGAACAATTTGGCTTCCTCCCTTTCCCCAAGAGGAGAACCATCTCATTCTATTTCCACCTTGCCGTGGAGAATCTAATTTTTCTTCTATTTTATATACAGATTGCTTTTGATCAAAGAATAACTCAAACAAAATTGGTTCTGACATTCCTTTTTTAATTCTTTCTGCAACTTGTTTTGGAATCCTTGAATTCAACTTGAAATCATCTCCCAGTGAAGTCTTAACGGAGTAAGTAGCTTTGCCTTGTTGTGATAAAAGCGTGTTTCCAATAGAAAAAAGAAATATAAATAAAAAAAATTTTTTCATGTAATTATTTATTGCAATAATACAGTCTTTTTTCGCAATATTTTCTTAATATTATCATAATATTTAATATCAAATTTTTTGTAAGGGTATTATCAAATTATAGCATATGCATGTAGTTATCGCCGGAAATATTGGAGCTGGTAAAACCAGTTTAACTGAAATTCTTCAAAAACATTACAATTGGGAGGCATTGTTTGAAGATGTTGTTGAAAACCCTTACTTAGATGATTTTTATTCGGAAATGGAAAGATGGTCTTTTAATCTTCAAATATATTTTTTAAACAGCAGATTTAGACAAATCCTAGAAATTCAAAAAAATGGTAAAAATGTCGTTCAGGACAGATCTATTTACGAAGATGCTCATATTTTTGCACCTAATTTGCATTCAATGGGACTTATGACTCATAGAGATTTTAATAATTACTTAGCTGTATTTGAGCTCATGGAATCATTGGTAAAAGGACCAGACTTAATGATATACTTAAGAAGTTCAATATCAAATCTTGTCTCACAGATTCACAAAAGAGGTAGAGATTATGAAAATACTATTAGTATTGAATACCTAAGCAGACTTAATGAAAGGTATGAGGCATGGGTCCATGGTTATGATAAAGGAAAAATGATAATAATTGATGTAGATAATTTAGATTTTGTGGATAACAAAAACGATTTACAAACAGTATTAAATATTATTGACCCAGAAGTTAAATCTTTAAAATTATAAATCGGTTTTTACTTTTTTTCCAAGGGAGTTTCATCAATTTTTTCTTCAACAATAACTATTTCCTTGCTTTCTGAATCCATCGGTTCAGCTAGAAGTGGTGCAATCACTAATCCAATCAAACATGTTAATTTTATTAAAATATTCATTGATGGGCCTGAGGTATCCTTGAATGGATCTCCAACAGTGTCACCAGTCACAGCGGCTTTGTGAGCATCACTGCCTTTATAAGTCATTTCTCCATTTATTTCAACGCCTGCCTCAAATGATTTTTTTGCATTATCCCAAGCACCTCCAGCATTGTTTTGAAAAATAGCCCACATTACACCTGAGACACAAACACCTGCCATGTATCCACCCAAAGGCTCAGCACCAAAAAATATACCTATTAGAATAGGAGTGATAATTGTAATGACACCTGGCATCAACATCTCTTTTAAAGCAGCTTTGGTAGAAATATCAACACATCTAGCATATTCTGGTTTACCTTTACCCTCTAAAATTCCTGGAATCTCTTTAAATTGACGTCTTACTTCTTTAACCATCTGCATTGCAGCTTTTCCAACAGATTGCATTGCAAGAGCAGAAAAAACAACAGGAATCATACCGCCAACAAACAACATTGCTAACACATCTGCTTTAAATATATTGATTCCATCAATTCCAGTGAAAGTTACATAAGCTGCGAATAGTGCAAGTGCAGTTAAAGCAGCGGAGGCAATAGCAAAACCTTTTCCAACTGCAGCTGTAGTATTTCCAACAGAATCTAAAATATCAGTTCTTTCTCTAACTTCAGGCCTTAACTCACTCATCTCGGCAACACCACCTGCATTGTCAGCAATAGGCCCAAATGCATCAATAGCAAGTTGCATAGCTGTTGTAGCCATCATTGCTGAAGCTGCCAATGCGACTCCATAAAAACCAGCTAACATATATGAAGAATAAATTGCTACAGCAAAAAGAACAACAGAGAATAAAGTTGATTTCATACCAACTGCAAGACCAGCAATTATATTTGTTGCAGCACCAGTTGAACTATTTTGAACAATTTCTAAAACAGGTTTTTTACCCAAAGAAGTGTAATAAGCAGTAACAACGGAAATTAAAGCACCGACAGCAAGTCCAATACATGCAGACCAAAATACATTTGAAGAGGAAATTAATTTATATCCTTCACCAAAAAATTTCATATTAATTTCATTAGGTAACATCCAATCAATAAAAAACCAGCTTGCAATCAATGTTAATATTATTGAAGCCCAATTTCCAGTGTCTAATGCTTTTTGAACTTGTGGTTCTTTTGCATCGTTATTTTTTATCTTGACAAATAACGTTCCCAAAACTGATGCTAATACTCCGAAACCAGCTATTACAAGTGGCAATAAAATTGGACCCATTCCATTAAATTCACTGATATTTACTCCAGTATCATACATGTCTTTAATTATATAATTACCTAAAACCATTGCAGCCAAAACTGTAGCTACATATGAACCAAATAAATCGGCACCCATCCCAGCTACATCACCAACATTATCACCTACATTATCAGCAATTGTAGCAGGATTTCTCGGGTCATCTTCTGGGATTCCAGCCTCAACTTTACCAACCAAATCAGCACCAACATCAGCGGCTTTGGTGTATATGCCTCCTCCAACTCTGGCAAAAAGAGCAATTGACTCAGCCCCTAAAGAAAAACCTGCTAATGTCTCTAAAATTAGAGTCATCTTTGTGTAAAAAGAACTGTCCATGTTATAAAATTGACTAAGAAGAAAAAGAAAAATTAAACTTAGTCCAAGAACAGCTAATCCTGCGACACCTAAACCCATTACAGTGCCACCGTTAAATGAAACTTTCAATGCCTTTGGAAGACTTGTTTTAGCTGCTTCTGCTGTTCTAGCGTTGGCATCAGTAGCAATTCTCATACCTATATTTCCAGCAAGTGCACTAAAGATAGCACCAATGATGAAAGATGGAACTATCATCCAATGTGTTGTTTCTACTTGAGTTGAAACAAAAAATAATGCAATAGATGATCCAATAACAAAGAATAGTAGTAGACGGTATTCTGCACCTAAAAAAGCGAGTGCTCCCTCTTTTATAGCCTTTGATATCTCAATCATTTTTGTATCACCAGCTGGTTGATTTTTGACCCATTTTGCCTTGAAATACATTATTAAAAGACCAAAAATTGATAAAATTATTGGTAAGTAAATCACATGTTCATTCATAAATCAAATATTTAATTAAGTACCTTTTTTACTGAACGTATAACGTCTTCATGATTAGGTAACCATTCCTTGAGCAATACTGGAGAATATGGTGCAGGGGTGTCCGCTGTGTTAATTTTTTGAATTGGTGCGTCAAGATAATCAAATGCTATATCCTGAACTTGATAAGCAATTTCAGTGGAAACATTTCCAAAAGGCCAGGCTTCTTCTAGAATTACCAGTCTATTTGTTTTTTTTACAGATTCAACTATTGTATCTATATCAAGAGGGCGGACAGTTCTTAAGTCAATAAGTTCACAAAATATTCCATCTTTTTCTAAAATTTCAACTGCCTTTAATGCAGATTTAAAAATTTTACCAAATGAAACCACGGTTACATCAGAGCCAGTTTTTTTAATATCAGCTACACCAATAGGTAATAAATATTCTTCTTCAGGAACCTCTCCTTTGTCGCCATACATTTGTTCAGATTCCATAAAAATTACTGGATCATTATCTCTAATTGCAGATTTTAGTAGTCCTTTGGCATCGTATGGGTTGGATGGTATAACAACTTTTAAACCCGGACAATTTGCAAACCAACTTTCAAAAGCTTGAGAATGGGTAGCTGCCAATTGCCCAGCAGAACCTGTAGGTCCTCGAAAAACAATTGGACAAGGAAATTGACCACCAGACATTTGACGAATTTTTGCTGCATTATTTATAATTTGGTCTATACCAACCAATGCAAAGTTGAATGTCATGAATTCAATAATAGGTCGATTTCCCGTCATAGTAGACCCAACTCCTATTCCTGCAAAACCAAGCTCTGAAATTGGAGTATCTATGACTCTTTTATCACCAAATTCATCTAACATTCCTTTAGATGCTTTATACGCTCCATTATATTCAGCGACCTCTTCCCCCATGAGGTATACACAATCGTCTTTTCTCATTTCCTCAGACATTGCCTCACAAATCGCTTCTCGAAATTGAATAACTCTCATAACCTAAAGTGGCGCAAAAATATAATTAAATACCCAAACAGCAAAGAGAGTAATTTAATTGTTATTAGTGTGTTATAATATAAAGTGTTTTATTAAGTTTGAAAAAATCTATGTCGTGAAAGTTTTAGTTTGCATAAATAGTGTACCTGATACAACTTCAAAAATTAATTTTACAGATAATAAAGAATATGACTCTACAAATATTCAATTTGTAATAAACCCAAACGATGAATTTGGTTTGACTAGAGCAATCTGGCTGAAAGAGAAACAAAATGCAACAGTTGATGTTATAAACGTTGGACAATCTCAATCTGATAAATTATTAAAAAAATGTCTCGCAATTGGTGCTGATAATGCTTACAGAGTGAATATTGAGGCAATAAATGGTGAAATGGTGGCTGATGAAATTATAAATTTTATCAAATCAAAAAATCATTATGATTTGATAATTGCAGGAAGAGAGTCTATTGATTATAATGGAGGAATGGTTGCCGGTTTCATAGCTTCAAAATTAAATTTTCCTTTTGTAACAAATTGTGTAGGACTAAAAATTGAAAATAATATTGCATACTTAACCAGAGAAATAGATGGAGGGCGCGAAAATATAAAATGTAATCTTCCAATTGTTGTGGGAAGTCAAAAAGGATTAGTTGAAGAATCTGATTTAAAAATCCCTAATATGCGTGGAATTATGTTGGCAAGTAAAAAAGAAATTAAAGTTTTAGGGCCATCAAAATATGTTTCAAGTTCTAAAATTATACGTTTCGAAAAACCATCAGAAAAGAAGGAAATTAAAATGATTTCACCAGATAATTTAGACGAATTGATAGACATCTTGCACAATAAAGTAAAAGTTATTTGATATGTCTGTATTGGTATTTATTGAAACAGAAAATAGCTTATTAAAAAAAAATTTTTCACAAATTGCTTCGTACGGAGTAGCTCTTTCAAAAAAACTTGGTGTAAAGTGCATTGCAATTGCATTTAATACAGATGATTGTGAAAAATTATCAGAATATGGAATTACAGAATTTACTGTATTTAATTCTGGACATAAATTTTTCGATTGTTTGAATTATGTTAATATTATTTGTAATTTTTTATTAGAAAACCATTGTAAAATATTAGTTACTAGTAGCAGTGCTGACTCAAAATATATTGGGCCTTTAATTGCAAATAAATGGGATGGTCATTATGCCCCTAATGTTGTTGAAATTCCTTCGACTGACAAAAATTTTGTTGTTAAACAATCATGTTATACAAACAAAGCGTTCAGTTACACAGAAATATATAAAGAGAGAATTGTCATTGGTGTTAGTAATAACTCATTCATGCCTGTTAAAGAAAAATCAGATTGTAAAGTTAAATTTGAAAATTTAAAAGATAGAATAAAAACGATAGAAGTTTTATCTGTTGATAAATTTACTGGAAGAAAAACTATTGCTGATGCTGATATAGTTGTTTCTGGTGGAAGAGGACTTAAAGGGCCAGAAAATTGGTATCTTATTGAAGACTTGGCTGAAGTTTTGGGTGCCGCAACCGCTTGTTCAAAACCTATTTCCGATATGGGCTGGAGAACACATGATGAGCATGTTGGTCAAACGGGGAAACCAGTGTCTTCAAAGTTATACATTGCTATTGGAATTTCTGGTGCCATTCAGCATGTAGCAGGTATTGCTAAATCTAAAGTTAAGGTTGTAATTAATAATGACCCTGAAGCCCCCTTTTTTAAATCTGCTGATTTTGGAATCGTTGGTGATGCATTTGACGTAGTTCCTAAGCTAATTCAAAAACTTAATGAATTTAAGTCATCTAGCTAATTGTTGAATTTTGTACATTTAACTACATATCAATTGATTCATATATGGATTTAATAGAACTTCAAATTAATCGAATTTCTTACAGTCAAAACCAAAGCGGTGCCTACGCTATGATTTTGGATGAAATTGGAGGTAAAAGAAAACTTCCAATTGTGATTGGAGAATTTGAAGCGCAGTCAATTGCTGTTGCATTGGATAAAGAAATTAAACCATACAGACCATTTACTCACGACTTATTTAAAAATTTTGCCTCCCACTTTGAAATATTCTTAAAGAAAGTTATAATTACTAAACTAGTAGATGGGGTATTTTACTCAACATTAATTTGTGTAAAAGATAATGTTGAAGAAAGTATTGATTCAAGAACATCTGATGCTATATCGCTAGCGTTAAGATTTAAAGCTCCTATATATACATATGAAAATATTCTTGACACAGCTGGGGTTTTATTAGACAAGTCAAAAACTCCTGTTAGTAGTATCAAAGAGGAAATATTTGAAATTAAAATCAGTAAACTTTCAATTAAAGAATTAGAAACAGAGATAAATAAAGCAATTAAAAGTGAAAACTATGAAAGAGCAGCTCAACTTAGAGATGAAATTTCAAAAAGAAAAAATAAGAAATGATTTTTTCACTGCTAGTTGAAATAAATGAAATTATACCTCATCAGGGATTTTCTCTAAGTAGTTTTGCAAGGGGAATATGTGGAATCGTGGGTATCTTTTTCGTCGCATATTTATTTAGTAAAAACAGAAAAGCAATACCATGGAAAACAGTTTTTATTGGTTTATCAATACAAATACTTTTAGCTTATTCAATTTTAGAAATTAGTTGGGTACAATGGGTTTTTGAAAAAATTGGACAAGTTTTCGTTAGTATTCTGAACTTTACTGACGCTGGTAGTGAGTTCTTATTTGGAAATTTAATGGAATCTGATAAATATGGCTTTATTTTTGTTTTTAAAATACTACCTACGATAATTTTCTTTGCCGCGCTAACCTCTCTTTTATTTTATTTTGGGGTTTTACAATTTTTTGTAAAAATTTTGGCAAAATTAACTACTACAGTTCTTAAAATATCTGGAGCAGAGAGCTTATCTGTGATTGGAAATGTCTTCTTAGGACAAACTGAATCTCCACTTTTAATTAAAGCTTATTTACCACAAATGAACAAGTCAGAAGTTTTACTTGTAATGATTGGTGGTATGGCTACTGTTGCGGGTGGGGTTCTCGCTGCATATATTGATTTTTTGGGTGGTGACAATCCTGTACTTAGATTACAATTTGCAAAGCATTTGTTGGCAGCATCTGTAATGGCTGCTCCAGGAGCAATAATTATTTCTAAAATTCTTTTTCCTCAAACAGAAAAAATAAAAAAAGAAGCAAAAGTATCTTCTCAAGAAGTAGGTTCGAATGCTTTAGACGCATTATCAAATGGAACAGTTGAAGGGGTAAAACTAGCAGCCAACATTGGTGGAATGTTACTAGTCTTTGTAGCACTAATAGCAATGGTAAACGGAATTCTTTTTCAATTTGGAGACTTAACCAACTTGAATGATGTAATATCAAACAATACAGTTTATCAATCACTCTCAATTGAAGCAATTTTGGGAGTATTATTCGCTCCATTGATGTGGATTATTGGGGTTCCGTGGCAAGATTTAATGCCAATGGGGCAATTGCTTGGGATAAAATTAGCAGCAAGTGAATTTATTGGATATATACAACTTGTTGAGTTAAAAGATGTTTCCAGTCAAATACATTTTCAATACGAAAAAACAATAATCATGGCTACATACATGTTGTGTGGATTTGCAAATTTTGCTTCAATTGGAATTCAGATTGGCGGAATTGGTGGAATTGCTCCAAATCAAAGAAAAAATTTATCAAAATTTGGATTGATGGCAGTGCTTGGAGGAACTTTAGCTTCGTTATTATCGGCATGTTTAGTTGGAGCTCTTTTGGGTTGATGTTTAAAAACTTTTGAAAAAGTAATTTGTAAATGTCTTTTAATACATTTTTTTGATTTTAATTTTACGATATAATGAAACAATACATTGATTTAGTTAATACAGTTTTAGAAAATGGTGCTGAAAAAGGAGATCGAACTGGAACTGGCACAAAAAGTATTTTCGGATATCAAATGCGTTTTAATTTATCTGAAGGGTTTCCACTATTAACTACAAAAAAAATTCATATAAAGTCTGTAATACATGAACTTTTATGGTTTATTAAAGGAGAAACTAATATTAAATATCTTAGTGATAATGGGGTGAGAATTTGGAATGAATGGGCTGATAAAAATGGAAATTTAGGCCCAGTTTACGGGTACCAATGGAGGAACTGGAATAATGAAAATATTGATCAATTATCAGATGTAATTAATACTTTGAAAACAAATCCAAACTCGAGAAGAATGTTAATTTCAGCATGGAACCCAAGTGTTCTCCCAGATACTAGTAAGTCTTTTAGCGAAAATGTTGCTAATGGAAAAGCAGCATTACCCCCATGTCACTCTTTTTTTCAATTTTATGTAGCTAATAATAAATTATCATGTCAACTTTACCAAAGAAGTGCAGATATATTTCTTGGTGTTCCGTTTAATATTGCATCATATGCACTTCTTACTGAAATGTTAGCACAAGTTTGTGGATTCAAATCCGGAGAATTTATTCACACGTTAGGAGATGCACATATCTACAACAATCACATGGAGCAAATAAGATTACAACTCTCAAGAACTCCTAAACCACTACCTAAATTGAAATTAAATCCAAAAATCCAAAATCTTTTTGATTTTAAATATGAAGATGTTGAAATCCTAAATTATGAGCCTCATCCTGCTATTAAAGGCATAGTTTCGGTGTAAAATTTAATTATGTTTTGGAAAAATAAATCTGAAAATAAAATTGACAGTCAACAACTTGCAATGATTGAACATGCTAGGAAAAGAATTCGTCAAAAAAGAGGTTTTCATAACCATTTCATAATATCTATCTTTTTAATTGTCTGCTCTTTGCTAGTAAATTTTTTATTCAATTATCAAAGTGAATTCACACTTTTTAATACAAGTTGGTCTTATGTTATTTCAGCAATATTAGGAGTTATTTTAGTTATTCATTTCTTAAAAGTTTATGTTTTTTACACCTTCATGGGAAAGGTTTGGGAATCAAAACACATGGAGTTTTTAATTGAAAAACAAGCAATTAAAGTTGAAAAACTGAAGAGGTCTATGGATAAAGAAGCACTTCTTAAAGCTCAATCGGAATGGAACAATGAAAATAAAAACAGAAATGTTACAATTATAGCTGCAGCTGCTGAAAATAATGTGATTGGAAGAAACAACGATTTAATTTGGCACCTTTCTGATGATTTAAAACATTTTAAAAATCTAACAAAAGGACATCATGTTATAATGGGCCGAAAAACATTTGAATCAATTCCAAAAGCCTTACCCAATAGAACCAATGTAGTTATAACAAGGCAAAAAGAATATTTTGCAGAAGGTGCAATAGTTGTAAATTCAATTGAGTCAGCTCTTGCACTATGCCTTGATGACAATAGACCTTTTATAATTGGTGGTGGTGAGATTTATAGACAAGCAATGGCGCTTGCTGATTGTATTGAGCTTACTAGAGTACATGAAAATTTTGAAGGTGATACTTTCTTTCCTAACATAGATAATGTTGTATGGCAAGAAGTATGGAGAGAAAATCATGATAAAGATGATAAGCATAATTATGCATTTTCATTTATTAGATACAAAAAAAGAAAACAATGAGTGTAGCTGTTTTTCCAGGCCAAGGGTCACAATTTGTAGGTATGGGCAAAGATTTTTATGAAAAAAATCCTGATGCTAAAATGTTTTTTGAAAAAGCCAATAATGTTCTTGGTTTTTCGATAACTGAAATTATGTTTAATGGAAGTACTGAAGAGCTAAAAAAAACAAAGGTTACTCAACCTGCAATTTTTATTCATTCAGTAATAAATTATTTAATATCTAACCCACCCATACCAACAATGGCTGCTGGACACTCACTTGGAGAATTTTCGGCGTTGACCTCAATTGGAGCATTAGCATTTGAGGATGGATTAAAGTTGGTTTCAAAACGTGCAGAAGCCATGCAGTTTGCATGCGATTCATCAAAAGGAACGATGGCTGCTATATTAGGTCTTGACGATAAAGAAGTTGAAACAGTTTGTGAAAAAGTTGATGGACTTGTAGTTCCCGCAAACTATAATTGTCCTGGACAACTTGTTATTTCTGGAGAAATTAAATCAGTTCAAAAAGCCTGTGAATTATTAATAAATAAAGGTGCAAGAAGGGCGCTTATATTACCAGTTAATGGTGCTTTTCACTCGCCACTAATGGAACCTGCAAAAAAAGAATTGGAAAAAGCAATAATGGAAACAAATTTCAATACTCCAAAATGTCCAATATATCAAAATGTTAATGCATCTCCATCAATAAATTCAGATGAAATTAAGTCCAATTTAATTTTACAGCTAACCAATCCAGTTCGATGGACTCAAACCATAAATAAAATGATTTTAGATGGAGCCAAATCCTTTACAGAATATGGACCTGGAAAAGTATTACAAGGATTAATTAGAAAAATTGACAACCATTGTGATATCAAGAAAGGATAAATTTTAATTTATAAACTCTAAAACTTTACTTGAAATAAAATCTATTTGCTCATTATCAAGTTCACTGTGCATTGGTAGTGAAATTACCTGATTTATAAGTTTATTCGTGACACTAAAATCCACTTCCAGATACTTTTTGTCTTGATATGCCTTTTGAAGGTGAAGTGGTACGGGATAATAAACTCCAAACGGAATATTGTTCTTACTTAAATGTGCCCCCAGCGCATTTCTGTCTGAATCTATAATTTTTAAAGTATACTGGTGAAATACATGAGAATCACCATCACCTAAAATAATTGGTGTAATAATTTTTTGATTATTTTCGAAATACTCCGAATACTTTAAAGCTGACTCTCTTCTTCTTTTATTATATAAATCTAAATGTTTTAATTTTTCATCGAGAACTACAGCTTGTATACTATCTAATCTTGAATTAACCCCCACAACATCATGATAATACCTTTCATACATTCCGTGATTTGCTATACCTCTAATTAAATGAGCCAATTCATCATCATTGGTGAAAATTGCCCCTCCGTCTCCAAAGCAACCAAGATTTTTTGAAGGAAAAAAAGATGTGGTGCCTATGTCACCAATACACCCTGCTTTTACTTTGTTTCCATTGCTGTAAGTAAAATTAGCTCCCAATGCCTGAGCATTATCTTCAATTATAAAAATGCCATGTTTTTTTGCTATTTGCATTATCTTTTCCATTTGTGCTACTTGCCCAAAAAGGTGAACAGGAACAATAGCTTTGGTTTTTTTAGTAATTGCTTTCTCAATTGATTCTGGGTTAATATTAAAAGTTATGGGGTCAACATCAACAAGCACTGGAGTAAGTCCCAGTAATGCAATAACTTCCACTGTAGATGCATATGTAAAGTCTGCTGTTATTACTTCATCTCCGGGCTTCAATCCTAATCCCATCATTGCAATTTGTAATGCATCTGTCCCATTGGCACATGGTATTACATTTTTTACTCCTAAATATGATTCTAAATTTTTTTGAAAAGATTTGACCGCAGGTCCATTAATAAATTGAGCTGAATTTAAAACTTGCTCAATTCCTGCATCAACATTTGTTTTTATAAACTTGTATTGAGTTTGCAGATCAACCATATGAATTTTTTTCATATTATTTTTTTTCGCTTCAAATTTACAAAATTGAATGTCTCATGGCTAAATAAGTATATTTGATTTATGAATTTTCTCTATTCAAGTGGTGTTGTTGTTGCAAAATCGGTGGGTCAAATTTTTGCAACATCAAAAAAGAGTAAGGATTTTTTTAGCGGCCGTAAACTTATTTGGGATGAATTAAAAAAAATTCCAAAAACAAAGAAAGTTATTTGGATGCATTGTGCTTCACTAGGAGAATATGAACAGGGTTTTCCAATTTTAGATTCATTAAAAAATCAAAAAAAAGATTTTTTTTATTTGGTTACTTTTTTCTCTCCTTCAGGATACAATATCAAAAAGAAAAATAGTATTGCAGATTTGGTTACTTACTTGCCATGGGATACAAAATGTGATGTAAAAAGATTTGTTTCTATTGTTAATCCATACACGGTATTGTTCATAAAATATGAATTTTGGCCAAATCTAATATTAGAGCTTTCTAACAAAAAAATACCTATTTACTCAATATCTAGTGTCTTTAGAAGCAATCAAATTTTCTTTAAAAAATGGGGTGGTTACTATTTAAGTTTATTAAAAGAGTTCAAGCATTTTTTTGTACAAAATTTAAGTTCAAAAAAAAATTTAGAGAAACATGGTATAAATAATGTAACAGTTTCAGGTGATACAAGATTTGATAATGTAAGCAAAGAAAAAAAACCTTTAGATTTCATGAAGGATTTTATTGGGGATAAAAAATGTATTGTAGCTGGTAGCACATGGTCAGACGATGAAAAAATATTAATTAATTCTATTGTTGAAACCTCTAAAAAATGGTGTTGGTTAATTGCACCTCACGAGATAAAAGAAGATAAAATTACAGATTTACAAAAAAAATTAAATAATTGTCATCGATATACAACATTTAATAAAAAAATAAAAAACAACATTATGATTTTAGATACTGTTGGAATATTAAGTAGATGTTATCAATACGCTGAAATAGCATATGTCGGAGGAGCAATGGGAAGATCTGGACTTCATAATATATTAGAACCTGCTAGTGAAGGAATTCCAATAATAATTGGAAAAAATTATTCAAAATTTGATGAGGCTATTGAATTAATAAAAATGGAAGGAATAATAAGTGTTGCAAACAACAATCAACTAAAATTTGAAATACAAAAATTAATAGATGAACCTAGAATAAGAAAAAAAATGGGAGAAATAAACAAAAAATATATTAAATCAAAAAAAGGTGCAACAAAAATAATTTTAAATAATCTATATAAATTAATTACTATATAGATATAATTATGACAATAAATGAGATAATACAAAAGAGAAGGACAGTTTATCCTTCAAGTTATTCAAAAAAAAGTATAGATAATTTAATTATTACACAGATTCTGGAAAATGCAAATATGGCTCCTAGTCATAGGCTAACCCAACCATGGTTTTTCAAAATATACAAAGGTAGTTCTAAAGAAAAACTAGCTATGGAAATGGTTGACGCGAATAAGAAAAGTTTGGAAAGCTTGAATTACATAGATGCAAAATCTAAAAAAATAATCAATAAATGTAAAAATTCAGATTGTGTAATTGCGGTATTTATGAAAAGAGACCCAAAAAAATCAGTACCAATGTGGGAAGAAATAGCATCAACTGCAATGGCAGTTCAAAACATGTGGCTAACCTGCGTGTATTATAAAATTGGTTGTTATTGGAGCACACCAAAATTTAAAAAATTTATGAGAAAATATTTTAAGCTAAAAAAGAATGAAAAATGTCTAGGGTTTTTTTACATGGGAAAATATGATCATAATAATATAGAATCAAAAAAAAGAATTTCAATAAAAAATAAAACAAAATGGTATTACTAATGAAAGCTATAATTACATTAATATTTTTTTGTGGTACAATATTTATGTATTCACAATCAAAAGATAAAGTAAAATTATATGGAGATAATTTTAATATTAACAATGAATTAATTTACGAAAATGTAAAAAGTGAATTTTATAAAAACACTAAGACAAAAATTAAAGGCGAAATCTTAGCAACGTGCCCCATGAAGGGTTGTTGGATGAAAATGTCAGTTGCTGAAGATACATTATTTGTTAGATTCAAAGATTACAGTTTTTTTGTTCCAAAGACAGGTGCTGAGGGTAAATCAGCAATAGTTAATGGATACTTAAGTGTTGATACACTTAGTGTGAAACAATTGAGACATTATGCTGAAGATGCAGGTAAAAATGAAAAGGAAATTTTAAAAATTAAAGAGCCTGAAATTGCACTTTCATTTATGGCAGATGGGGTAATTATTTTAGATAAAACTTGACTCTATAAAACATTCCCTCTATCCGTTGGAGGATTGTTTATATAACCCTGAATTACATTTGAACTTGAATTAACATTAATAGCAGAATTTTGACCAATAGAAATAATATGATTGGTTCCAGAACTTCCATAAGAACTAATTGTACTGTGATGCAACTGTGAAAAAATAAAAGCAGGAAAAATTAAAGCGAAAAACCTCATTACTTAAATTTAAAAAAAAACCCTAACATATGCTAGGGCAATTGTGCGGGTGAAGGGACTCGAACCCCCATGCCGTGAAGCACTAGATCCTAAGTCTAGCGTGTCTACCAATTTCACCACACCCGCATTAAGAGTGTTAAATATAAGAATGTTTGAATTATTAATATGGTGAAACAATTTTATAAATTTGCAGAGCTATTATGGAAATTAAAGACTCTTATATTTTAAACAATAAAGAAAGATTCATAGAAGAACTATTTTCTTTAATCAAAATTCCATCAATTAGTGCAGATTCTAAGTATGCATCTAAAATGCACACTGCTGCAGAAATGGTTAGTAATTTATTAAAAAATGCTGGGTGCAAAAAAGTTGAAATTTGTCCTACTAAAGGATATCCTATAGTTTATGGAGAAAAAATAATTAATGATAAACTACCAACAGTTTTAGTATATGGTCACTATGATGTTCAACCTCCTGATCCAATTGAACTTTGGGACAACAAACCTTTTGAACCAATTATAAAGAAAACTAAAATTCATCCTGAAGGGGCAATATTTGCTAGAGGCGCATGCGACGACAAAGGGCAAATGTTCATGCATTTAAAAGCACTTGAAGTAATGGAAAAAAATGGTGGTGTACCATGTAATGTAAAATTTATGATTGAAGGGGAAGAGGAAGTTGGAAGCGACAATCTTGAAGAATTTGTGAGACACAATTCTGAAAAATTAAAGAATAACGTGATTTTAATTTCGGATACAGGGATGTTGTCAAAAGACACCCCATCAATTACAACTGGTCTTCGCGGTTTAAGCTATGTAGAAGTCGAGGTAACTGGACCAAACAGGGATTTACACTCAGGATTATATGGTGGCGCTGTAGCAAATCCAATTAATATTCTGACAAAAATGATTTCATCTCTTCACAATGAAGACAACCAAGTAACTATTCCAGGATTTTATGATGATGTAATTGTTGTTAGTGACAAGGACAGAAATGAAATGAATAAAATTCCTTTTTCGATTGAAAACTATAAAAATGCATTAGAAATTTCTAGCGTGCATGGAGAAAAAGGTTATACAACTCTAGAGAGAAAGTCGATAAGACCTACCTTAGATGTTAATGGAATTTGGGGTGGATATACAGGTGAAGGCGCTAAAACAGTAATCCCAAGTAAAGCATATGCTAAAATATCAATGAGACTTGTACCAAATCAAAATTCTGATAAGATAACCAAACTTTTCACTAATCATTTTAATTCAATTGCTCCAGAAGGAGTTAAAGTCAAAGTAACTCCTCACCATGGGGGTAAACCTTATGTAATGGATCACAATGGTATGGAATTTGAAGCGGCAGCCAAAGCATATAAAGAAACTTTTGGAAAATTACCTTTTGCAGTTAGAGATGGTGGAAGCATTCCAATTGTTGCTCTATTTGAAGAAATTTTAGGTAGTAAAACTGTTCTAATGGGCTTCGGGCTTGACAGCGATGCAATACACTCACCTAATGAGCACTTCGGCTTATATAATTTTTTAAAGGGAATTGAAACTATTCCAAGATTCTATTCTCATTATACATCTCTTTTCCTAGAAAATCAATAAGAAAAAGTTTTGAAGAAATCCCATCAACTATAAACATTCCTTTTCTTGAAGTTTTTAAACAATCTGAATCATAAAAAAGGAAGCCTTGTTCGATAAATATTTTTGCGTTTTTTTTTAAATTTTTTAAATATTTTTCGCCAAATTTTTTTCTAAAATCACTTAACGAAATTCCCCAAGAGGTCCGCAAGCCTATCATTATAGTTTCGTTGTATTTATCAACAAATGAAAGTTTTTCAATTGTTTGAGGCAAATAACCTTTCTTTACAGATTTTATATATATAGAGTTGTTGCTTACATTCCAATATCTTGTTTTCCCATTATAACCATGAGCAGATGGGCCAATACCTATGTACTTTTCTCCTTTCCAATAAGCAGTATTATTTCTTGACTCAAAACCATTTTTACAAAAACTATTCAATTCGTAGTGATTATATCCTTCATTACACAATGTATCAACTAAATAAAAAAATTGAGATTCAATAATTTCATCATCTGGAAGTTCCACTATACCATCCTTAACATATTTTTTTAAAGCAGTTTTAGGTTCAATTGTTAATGCATATGATGAAATATGATTAACATCAAGGTCCAAAGCTCTCAAAACATTAGATTTCCAATCATTAAGATTTGAATATGGAGTTCCATACAATAAATCAATTGAAATATTATCAAAGAAACGCTTAGAATCTTTAATCGATTTTATTGCTTGTTTTTTATCATGAGCTCTGTTCATTAATTTAAGCTCAGAATCATTGAATGATTGAACTCCGATTGATAGTCTATTTACACCAATTTTTTTTAATTTTTCAAGATATATGAAGTCAATATCATCTGGATTAACTTCAACAGTAATCTCCGGGTTTTTACTTACACTACAAATTTCCTTTACACTGTTTATAATTTTATCAAAATATTGTGGTTTTATTAGTGAAGGAGTTCCACCTCCAAAATAAATAGTTTCAATTTTTTTGAAAAACTGATTTTTTCTAAGTTCTAATTCTATTAGAATTGAATTCACCATGTCATCAACAGTATTTGTTGAAGTTGAAAAATGGAAATTACAATAACTGCACGCTTTCATACAATAAGGGATATGTATATATAAACCAGGCATACTTATTCCTTTACCCTATGGGACTCCTTTTTAATAAAACCTTCCCATCCAGTATATTTTTTTTCAACTTGACTTGTGGGGTTGTAAAAATGACAAACCGCTGCTGCCAAACCATCAGTTGCATCAAGATTTTTTGGAATTTCTTCTATATGAAGTATTTTTTGAAGCATTTTAGCAACTTGTTCCTTAGATGCATTACCGTTTCCAGTTATTGCCATCTTAATTTTACGCGGAGAGTATTCGAAAACCTTTAAATCATTTGAAATGCCTGCGGCAATTGCAACGCCTTGTGCTCTTCCAAGCTTTAACATTGACTGAACATTTTTTCCAAAGAAAGGTGCTTCAAGGGCCATTTCCGTTGGATTATACGTTTGAATGATTTCATTGGTTCTTTGATATATATGACCTAATCGTAAATAATGATTTTCATATTTAGATAACTTTAAATCATTTAACTGAAGACATGAAATATTATCATTCTCTACTTTAATTACTCCAAAACCCATAATGGTAGTACCTGGGTCAACACCTAAAATAACTCGAGATATTTTCATTTTTTGAATTTATAATTCATGTTATTTTAATATTTGAATTGGAATAGTTAATTGTGCTTTAACGGGAATTTCTAAATTGGTTTTAAAAGCCGGAGTTAACGGACCCAAAGAATTAAAAACATCTTGAACTGTATTAAAAAATTTTTTGTTTTTGTAAGCTTCTTCTGTTTTAATTAATGTTATTACTCCAAGTGTATCAATATTTAATTTTAGATATACGGTTTCATCTAAATTAGAAATTGATATATTTTTCTCATTTATTTTTTTATCAATTTTTTTTTCAATCAATTTGGTAAAACAACTCCAATTAGAATTAACATCATCAACTGGACACTGATTATAAATAGGATACTCATCTATTTGAGTCCAACCAGTGTTTGGGGAGGTTGGCTCTGGCAAATTACAAGAGATAAAAATAAAAAGAAGACATATCACTAGCCTGTTCATAGTATAAATTTAGGAAGAAAAAATTTGTAGATTAGAAGCATGGATATTGCATTGATTTTAATTGGTATTGTATTAATGTTAATTGGAATTGCTGGAAGTTTTGTGCCAATAATTCCTGGACCTCTAACTAGTTGGATTGGACTTTTTCTTTTACACAACACAAGTGTTGTTGAATTTGATTGGAATTTTTTATTATTGACATTTATATTAGCGGTTGTTATTCTTGTTCTAGATTATTTCACTCCGATATGGGGGACAAAATTGTTGGGAGGAACAAAATTTGGTGTTATTGGCTCTACAATTGGTTTGATTATTGGTTTATTATTTGGTCCAATAGGAATAATTTTTGGTCCATTCATTGGTGCTTTTGCTGGTGAGTTCAGCAATAATTCTGATACAAAGTTAGCCTTAAGAGCTGCATTGGGTTCTTTTATTGGATTTTTTACGGGAGTAATACTAAAACTTTTATTAACAATCGTTTATTTGATATTTTTCGTAAAGGATTCTTGGGTAATTGTTGGTAAATTATTTTAGTAATAGGTTGAACGATTGTCTTCGATTTCAAATAATTGTTTCAAAGATTCGTCTAAATTACTCTGAATGTTTTGATCCATTTTAGAAATAAGAGATGACTTAAATCCAGCATAATTTTCTATTTCTTCTGCAGTTTTTTTAGAAGTTGTTTTAATAACAAAAACACCAGATTTTCCTGCAATTGGTTTGGATATTTTATCTAGTTGAATTCCAAAACCTGCTCCCACAATAGATGGTTCTTTAGCAGCACCTGAAATCATGTGAGTGAACCTGTTTAATGCGTTAGCAGACTTGACTTCTAAATCATATTTTTCAGCAATTTTTTCCATAGATTCATACCCAGAAAGATTTTCTAATAAATATTCCTTCTTCTTTTCTTTAATTACAGCATTTAATATGCTATTATCTAATTTTTCAGTATCTGGCAACCCTTCTTTATTAACAGCAGAAATTTTTATAATTAAATACCCACCCTGATTTAAGTTGAACCTTTTTATTTCATTTTCTTTACGGCTATCTTCGAATAGCCATCTAACAATTTGTCTTTGATTACCAATGACTGGAAATGATTCATCTAAAATTTTTATATTTTTTACATTACCAACAGAAAGGCTATTTATTTTTGCCTGTTCTTCAAAATCTTTTTGTTGGACATCTAACTCGAACTGAATCGCATTAGAAAAAACATTATTACTAGTTTCTTCAGAGGGTATGATTTTCTTTGCAACTGTAGCTAATTTAACAGCATCATATTTATCTTGAATTTCAATTATGTGAAACCCGAAAGGTGTTTCTGCTATGCCTAATGAACCTTTTCTTCTTGAAAAAACATATTTACTAAATGGCTCGACCATATCATTATATGTAAATTCAGGTAATTGACCTCCATTCGAAGCTGATGGACCATCTGAATTGTTGACTGCTACGTTAGCAAAACTCTCACCATTTCTTATTGACCTTAACAATCTATTAGCTTTAGATTTTGCTTCTGATTTAGTTCTTGTGATATTTGCAGAAGCACCCTCAGAGTCTTTATATGCAATTAAAACATGTCTTACCTTGGCTTTGCCTTGTTTTTTTCTATCAATAAGTTTGGTTAACATCAAAAAACCATCTTGCTCGTATGGTCCAAAAATCACATCTTTTTTGAGATTAAAAATCGTTTCAGAAAAGTTAGATTTTAAATCTTTTTGAGCTAAAAATCTATCATCAAAAGGAAGGTCGGAGTACTCAGAAATAAATTCAGAAATTGACTCTTCAGAAATATTCGAAAATGACGGTAATATTTCGTCCATTTTTGAAACCTCATTAAATATGGTTCTTTCATTCAAAAGCTCCCTTAATTGGTTTTCTATCATTAACTTATCATTTGGAGTAGCATCCTCATTAAATTGAACGTATTTTATATCAAACGATGCTTCTTGTTCATAAACTTCTTTGTTCTTAGCAAGAAAGTTTTTTATATCTTTTGATTTTACATCTATAATTGAATCAGAAACTAACGAATATGGTACTCTAACAAATTGAAAATCCAATAAGTCATTCTTAAAATAATAATCTTGCTTAGCTTCAAAGTCAGTAACATATGACCCTGCTAAAACCATTCTTCTGTATTCCTCAATTTTAATTCTGTTTTCAATGGATTTTTCTTGATTTTTCCACTGTTCGTATGCAGTAGGATTATTTAAATTTAAATCAATAATAAAATCGGTAAATTTTTGCTGGTCAAAAACTCCATCAGAATTCAAAAATTGAGAATCAGAAGAAAAATTAGGATCATTCTGTAAAAAATTTTCTAAATGATATTTGCTAATGTTCAAACCGAGATTATTAGTTGTCATCAAATAAATTTTTTCGCTAGTTATTTGATTATAAACTAGATTAACAGCTTCTAGGGTTGACATTTGATAATTTCTTTCGGCAAAATCAACTTGTCTACTAAAATCATCCATACTAATTTCTTCATTCTCAATAAGAACAATTGGATTTTGTTTTGTGTTAGGATTTCCATCAAATACACCTGTGAAAACAAATGCAAATAGTGCTAAACCTATAACAAGAATCAAAGCTCCTGTGTAAGAGCGAATTTTTCCTAAAATTGCCATTTTTAATTTTTTGTGTTAGCGAAAATACAACTTAATATAAGAACATAAAATGTTATTTTTTACTGATTCTAACTAATTCAATTTTAGTGTTTGATACTTCAATGATTTCGAAAAATAAATCATTAATCAAAACTTTTTGATTTTTAACAGGGATCTCAGCAGTATTATGTACAATATAACCACCCAAAGTTTCATATGACTCTGAGGCTGGTAATGTAATATCAAAATCATTATTAATTTCATCAATTTCAAGTCTAGCAGAGAAGGTAAATGAGCCATCTTGATTTTTAATCGCAATTTTTTCAACTACATCGTGTTCGTCTTCAATTTCTCCAAATAGTTCTTCAATTATATCTTCCAGAGTTATCATCCCTGATGTACCTCCATATTCATCAAGAACAATAGCAATACTTCTTCTTTTTTTAAGAAGCAAATTAAAAATATCTTGAATTCGCATTGTCTCAGGAATGAATTCAACCGCCTTAATAATGGAATGAAGATTTTTTGGCTTAAAAAACATATCAAATGCATGTACATATCCAATTATGTTATCAACGCTTTGAGCATATACAAGAATTTTCGAATATCCAGTATTTGAAAAAATTTCAATTAATGAGTTAAGTTTTTCGTATCTGTCTACACCTGTGATTTCAGCTCTTGGAACCATAACTTCTCTGGCCTTCAAATCTGTAAAGTTTAATGCATTTTGAAATATTTGTAACTCCGAATCATTTTTACTTGAGTTTTTTGAATCAATGTGTTCAGAAACAAAATCTCCAAGATCAGCTTTACTAAATGCAATAGATTCATCACTGGGAGAAACGTTAAAAAGTTTGAATAACATCCAATTGGATAATTTCAAAACAAACCAACTTAATGGTTTCATTATTTGATAAAAAATGTATGCTGGAAAAACAAAGAGAGAAAGAACCCTATTTGAATAAATTTGAAAAAAAACCTTTGGTAGAAATTCAGCTGTTATTAAAATTACGGAAGTTGAAATTAAAGTTTGATATAAAATTATTTCTAAAGGCTGAGACGATAAATTCAAGTATGTTGGAAAAATTTTTTCAATAATTAATTTTCCAGAAAATATACCATAAACCACCAATGCTATGTTATTACCAATCAACATAGAAACAATAAATCTTGATGGACTTTTAGTTATAGTTTTAAGTAAATGACCAAAACTTTTTTTTTGGGTCTTTTGTATTTCTAAACTTATTTTGTTGGAGGATACAAAAGCAATTTCCATTCCAGAAAAGAATGCTGAAAATAATAGACTTGAAACTAAAATTATTAAATCCAGAGACATATTTTATTTCAAGCCTTTTCGTTTTTCGAGTTTTTTTCTAAACTTTTTTCTTAAAACATACATGAAGAAGGCAATAACAGAAAGTGCCATTGGAATCTGATAATCAGACTTGATTACAATAAATTTAAAAATTGCAATAATTATGGAAATTATAGCAAAAAATAAATAAATGATTTCTGAGATTTTATAAAATTTAATCATAGTTTTTCCTTAATTAAAACATTACCGTCAACATTTCCTGTTCTTAAGATTTCAAAAGAATTATTCGCATCTAAAATGTTTCCATCGATAAAATAGTCCTTGTTATTAAAATTAAAAATTTCCTGTGTAAATAACCACTCTAGTTTTGTATCCCAGTAAAGTTGTTCAGTTTTTAAAATTATACCATCATTTGTATTTATGACCACATCACCTCTTAAATCAACAAGATTTGTCTCATTATAAACAATGGCATAATCAGCAAAAACCTGCGTTTTATTTTTAAATTCATCAAAGAAGACAACATTTAGGCCATCTGGGAATTCATAATAAGGAAAATCAAGATTAGTGTAATCTAAATTTTTTTTTGCTTTAATTATGGCGACAGTGTTCGCAGAATCAGTGTATGTAAGTTGAAAGTTTTCAGCAATTCCAATTGGTAATTTTTTAAACACATTTAGCTTTTTGACCTTGTCATAATTATTTGAACAAGATATGAATAGAAGTATACAAAAAGGAAAAAAGTTAATAATTTTCAAACAAATAACTTTAAAGTTTTGGAACCGTAATTTTATCTTTTATCCAACATGAAAAAATAATAATTTGTCCCTCTTTTCCCTCAGTAAAAATATCAGTTCTTGTGGGGGCTCTTCCCTCATAACTTTTTGCCATTGATAAGGCAGTTTTCTTAGTTGATGGATCAACATTTGCCGCTTTTCTTGCCTGTTGAGCGGCCAACCAATAAATTGATCTTTTTTCAAATTGAGTTTCACCGCAATCATTGGCACTTGATGCATACAAATTTGCAATTAATAAATACGCTTTACCCATTGAAGGTTGAAATTTTAATGCTTTTCTCGCATATTGTCTTGATTTAGTTTTTAATCCTCTGGTTTTAAATTTAACAGCTATCTTGTATAGTATAGATGCTTTTTTATAATTATCAACTTCCAATGTCAAAGATTCTTCATAGTATGATAGTGCAGATTTCGAATCTCCGGCTTTGTCCTTTAATAAACCAAGATAATACGCAGAATTTGCTGATGGATTTATTTCATGTAGTGCTTGAACAAGCTCAACAAACAACGGATCATCAGAACATTCCTTAGAATCCATTCTACTTGCTGCTCTATTTAGCCAAACACTGTTTAATTTATTTTGTTCGAAATTTTTTCTATAAAGTGGAATCAAATTTTCACAACTTGATTCAATTGAAATCATGGCATCCAAGTTTTTTGAATAAGTTGAAAAAGCTAAAATATTAGTTTCATAAACTCTTTTGTTCCTATTCTCTCGTGAACTTAATGGTGTTCCATTATCAATTTTATTTAAAATTATGTCAAGCTTTTTTGATATTTTACTTTTTTCAACAAGAAGTTTTTCTGAAATTTCTTCATAAAAATCAAAAAGTTCTTCAGCTGTTTTAATTTTTTCTTTATAAAGCTGATATGTAGTTTTAAAGAATGTATATAAACTTTTTGGGCTGTTGAAGCTATCAGAATCTTTCAAGAAAGCTTCATTAAATATTGCATTGGCTTGTTCATTTGAAGCAAGATTGTAATCTACAAGCGTTTGAGCTTTTTTTGATAAAATTTTACCCAATTCACTTACACCAGATTTTTTTTTCGGAAAATATTGGGCCCATTTATCATACAATTCTACAAGTTGTTTTTTTAACACAACTTTATCTTCATCAACTGCATTTTTAATTTCACTTTTAATAATTAGTTCACCATATTTAAATGTAGCATCATTAAGCTCTGGGCAATTGTTAAAAACATGTAGCCAAGGCTCGTAAGCAGATTTATAGTTTTTCACCTTCGCATATTCAGCAAATATTGATAAATTTACTGGACACTCACTATTATTATTTTGCCCAAATAATAATGATAGATTAATAAGTAGAAACGTTAAAATTTTTTTCATTTTTATAAAATGCCTCCAAATATATGGATGAAGTAAATTAGATACAAATTTATGTATTATGCTTAGTCATATTTTCGTTTAATAAACCAAATATCACTTAATGACAACCCAAGTGAAATAATTATATAATTTTCTTCTATTAAGTTATTACTTTTTGTACCTGTTTTTCCATATTCTAAACCAATATTTACTTTGGATAAGCCTCCAATCGGTAAACCAACTCCGGTAGATATTGAAAAATCTTTTATACTTTTTTCATTTATGACAATTCCGGTTTGCTGCCACTTGGCCCCAAGCCTGTATATAATTGTATTAAAGTAGTTTGTAAAAGAGTCAAACTTTGGGATATAAAATCCACCAATCGAGATTTCTTTTGAAGAAATATAATTAAGATTTTGAATGTTTTCCAATGGAAAATTAATACCATTTGAATCAACTTTATATGATGAACCAAAAAACCATTTAGATTTTTTTCCAAACCCAAAACCAAATATTTTTGAGGATGGAATTTGATTTGTTGTTTCAGAGAGAAGTCCTAATTGTATATCTTCCTGAGAAGATATTGCACCAGTATTTGTGATGGTAGATATTGTTCTACTATTAATGCTCTGAAGCTTAGATTTGGGTTCGTAGGATGCAGAAATTTGAAAAAAATAATTTTTGAAGATTTTTTTGTTGTAATGAATTCCCAAATTATAATTAATACCACTTAATTCAGAACGAGTTAAAATTCTTGTATCAAGCTGAACAGAACTTATACTTCTAGTATTGGTTTTTTCAATATAACCAAAATTATATGATGCACTAGCACCCAAGCTTAAATCAGTTGATAAATTAAACGCTAAACTAAAAAATGTACTATTAATACCACCTGTTCCTTGAAATAGATTTGTGTTTTCTAACCCATCTTCTTCAGTTAAAAGTCTTGTTCTATAACCAGTTGAAGTTTTTGGCATTAATCCAAAACTAAAAGCAAAAAATTTTGTTGGTACAGCTAATGTAAGATATTTTAGAGTTGATGAGGATGTTTGTGCTGAGTTGGTATGAGATTTTTGGTTAGATGAGGTATAATCTGCACCAAATTTGTATTGAATAAAATCTAATTTACCTAAAGATGAAGGATTATTAAAGCTAAAACTGGTACTATCTGCATAAACCGAAACTCCCCCCATCTGTCTATTTTCAAAAGTTTTTACTGATAAATCCTTTCCAAATCCAAAATGAGAGTATGGTGAAAGTGTTGAATTTTGTGAAAAAACAAAAAAATTAATATTTAAAATTAAAAATGAAAAAAAAATTTTTTTAATAATCATATCAGTTTATTCAAACTTAATAATACATATAAACCTTTCAGTACTAAATCAGTTTCCAAAAGTATGTTATTTTTCAGGTTTTTATAAATTAAATTTGAATCTCCTCCTGAACAAATAGTTGTAAGCATACCATAATCTTTTTTAAAATTTTCAATAAAAGAATCAATTTCAAAAAAAACTCCTCGTTGCACACCTAATAACATACACATTTCCGTTTCAGATAAACTTTTATTATTTGAACTTCTATTAGATAACAATGGTAATTTACTAGTAAATAAGTGCATTGAGTGTAACCTTGTTTCAATGCCTGGAGTGATAGCCCCAGATTTATGCATTCCAGTTTTATAAATTAAATCATAAGTAATGCATGTCCCAGCATCAATAACAAGCAATGAAGATGATGGTTTTACGGACATTGCCCCAGAAATCAATGCTTTTCTGTCCAAACCAAGTTTATTTTTATTTTTATAATAAGTTTTAAATGGGATTTTTACTAAATCTTTGGATAAAATAACCTTGCATTTTTCTGGAAAAAAGTGAGATATTTTAATAGAAAAAGGTGATTTATTTTCAATAAAAACATGTGAGACTTTATTTCTATCAAAAAAATCTTCCCAATCATTTAAACTCCAGCTCATACAAAAGCCGCTCTCAAAGAGTATATTTTTTTTAAATAAGCCATATTTGATATTGGTGTTTCCAACATCAAATACTAAGACTAAATTTTTATCCATAATTGGCTAAAGTATAAGTTTTTTTAATAGCTCCTTGCCAATTGTGTTAAAGCAATTATATTTGCTTGGCTTAGCAAAAGGGTACCTTAGCTCAGTTGGTAGAGCAAAGGACTGAAAATCCTTGTGTCCCTGGTTCGATTCCTGGAGGTACCACAAAACCCTCTTTTTTTAAGAGGGTTTTGTTTTAAAAAAATTTTTAAAGTTTTTTTAAAAAATTTATTTCATTTTTATTTAAAGCTCTCCAATTTCCTCTTGGGAGATTTTTTTTTGTCAAACCAGCAAAAATTACTCTATCTAATTTAACAACATTATAATCTAAAAACTCAAAAATTCTTCTAACAATCCTATTTTTTCCTGAGTGTAAAGAAATTCCAATTTCATTTTTGGATTTACCATTTACATAGTTTAATTCATCTGGTTTGAAAAATCCATCTTTTAAGTTAATTCCTTCTTTAATTTTTAAAAAATCATTTTTATTTATTGCTTTGTCCAAAACAACATGATATAATTTTTTAATTTCCGAACTTGGGTGTGTTAATTTCTTTGATAAATCTCCGTCATTAGTTAGTAATAACAACCCAGTTGTTTTTCTATCTAATCTTCCAACTGGATATAATCGATTTTTTGACGCTTTTGAAATCAAATCCATCACAGTTTTTCTTCCTCTCTCGTCTTTGGTTGTAGTAATGAATCCTTTCGGCTTGTTCAGCAAAATATAAGTTGGTTTTTCTGATTTTATCAATACTCCATCAAAATGTACAACATCACTAGAACTCACCTTAAAACCAAGTTCAGTAATTATTTTATTGTTCACTTTGATAGAACCAGAGCTAATATAAGTGTCGGCTTGTCTTCTAGAGCAAATACCTGCGTGCGCAATATATTTATTCAATCTAATTTTTTCTTTCATTAAAAAACTACAGTTAATATTGGTAAACAAATTACACTTAAAAAAATAAACCAACACTGTTTTCGAAACTCATTCTCATTAACTAGAATGTATAAACAACTTTAAGTTTTCTATTATTTAATATTGATTTTGTTTTTAAAATATCTTTTGTAAATCCTAAAATATAACCACCCCCACCTGAACCACATAACTTTAAATAAAAAGTATTATTATCTATACCATCTTTCCATATTTTTTGAAAATCAGATGGAATCATTGGTTTAAAATGCTCAAGAACAATTGAAGAAAGCTTTTTTATTTCATTAAATAGCATTTCATTGTTAGAGCCTAAAAAATATTCAATACAGAGATCTGATGATTTTATGAATTCATCATCTATCATTTTTTTAAAAGCAGGTATTTTTAATTTATTTAAAAAAATCGAAACTAATGAGGATGTTTCGCTCTTAGTCCCACTGTCAAGCAAAAAAACTGCATTATTTCCATCATGCGTTTGTGATGGAATTCCTGTAGCCTTAATTTCTGTTTTTGAATTTACAAGAATTGGAAGACTCAAGTAACTGTTTAATGGATCTAACCCTGATGAATTTCCATGAAAAAAGGACTCCATTTTTGAAAAAATTATTTTAAGTTTTAAAAGCTTTTTTATATCAAGGTTTTCTAAAATGGAGATTTTGTTAATGGCATACCTTTCATATACAGCTGCAACTAATGCACCACTACTTCCTACTCCGTATCCTTCTGGAATAGTACTATCAAAATACAAACCCTCTTCAATATCAGAACTAAATTTTTTTAGATTAAGTTTTAAATTTTGAGTTTTAAGATAATCGTTAAACTTATATAGTATTTTATTAGAAACTAAAGAATTATTTAAAAATTTCTTTTCTTTTTTAAGTGCACCTTTGAATAAATTGAATGGAATTGTTAACGCTTTTGAGTCGTTTATAATCCCATACTCCCCAAACAACAAAATTTTTGCATAAAAAAGCGGTGATTTCATAAAACAAACTTAATTTTTTTAATTCCAACACCAACCTCATCATTGATATAGCAGTTATTGCAATAAATACTTAGATTTTTTTTAATAAATTCAAGAACGTCAGATTTATGAATTTGTGGATAAAGAAGGTGAACATTCGCCCCAGCATCCAGTGTAAAACAAATTGGTATATTAAATTTTCTTCTAAAATCTCGAATTTCATTTATGATATTTAGAGTTTTTGGCTTTATTAAGATGAAATATGGATTTGAAGTCATCATCATAGCATGTAATTGAAGTGCCTCATTTTCAACAATTTTTATAAAAGAATCTAAGTCTCCACTTTTTAATGCAACACTTAATAAACTAAAATTATTTTTTGCCTGTTTAAACCTAGAACTTGCAAATGGATGTTTCTTCATTAGTTCATGACCTAAAGTAGAACTAACCTCTTTTTTTCCACTATCTACTAACAATATAGAATCACAATAGGTGTCAAAAATTTGATGATAACCTAAAAATTTTGTTGCATAAAAATCATTTGATTTTGGAATTTTTGAATGTTTACCCCATGTCATAATTGGTCCACTAACACTTCTACACGCACTTCCAGATCCAAGCCTTGAAAGAAAGGAAGTTTTTTTATGCTTTTTAACAATCGGGTTATGAGAATTTTCAAAATCAATCAAACATGCTGACAGTGCTGCCATTGCTGAAGCGGAAGATGCTATCCCACTACTGTGCGGAAAATTATTTACTGAATTGATTTTTAAATAATAATCAATTAAAAAAGGTTGATAATTAATTATTCTTTCAAAAAAAATTTCAAGCTTTGAATTAAAATCAGACTTAGATTCTCCATTGTAGGTAAATTCAAATTTTACTTTATTTGATGTGTTTTTGATTGGTTCAAAAGAAATATCAGTTTTTGTTAGACAGTTTTTTAAAGTAAAGCTTATTGATGGATTCATGGGTATTTGAACAGGTGATTTTCCCCAATATTTAATCAAAGCAATATTACTTGGAGCTTCCCATTTACAATTAAAAAAATTCTTAGACAATATTTTTTCCTGTGAAATAAACTCTTTTACCATCTTATACAAATATAAATACGAAAAAGTTTAAAATATTTAGTTTAAATAGAATGAATTTATTTTATAAATCCTAAATAAAAGTTATGAATAACAATATGAATTATAAATTAATGTTCATTGAACGCTAATTACTTCCTTAATTTCAGGAGCATGTTTTTTAATTGTCAGTTCAACACCTTGTTTAAGTGTCATTTGATTAACAGTGCATTCAGCACAATTCCCTAGAAGTTGAACTTTAACTATATTTTTTTTTATCTCTTTGAGCTCAATATCACCCCCATCAGAGTTCAAGAAAGGTCTAATTTCATCTAATGCTAGCTCAACCCGTGCTTTTAAATTTGACATATTATTTATTGTTAACTGCAGAACACCCCGCCATTGTTGTTATTTTTATTATCTCCGTTTTCGGTAATTCTTTATTTCGTTTTACTAATTGATAAACTACATTTTTTGTAATCTCTGAAAGTAAATTTGAAATCATTGTTTTTTGTTGCATGGATGCAGGTCTTCCTATATCACCTGCTTCTCTGATACTTTGATAAATCGGTATTTCTCCTAAAAACGGCACTCTCAAGTCAGTAGCTAAATTTTTTGCTCCTTCTCTTCCAAAAATATAATATTTATTTTTAGGAAGTTCATCAGGTGTGAAAAAAGACATGTTTTCAATTATTCCTAAAACAGGAACTTTAATATTTTCTTGTTCAAACATTGCTACTGCTTTTTTTGCGTCTGCCAATGCAACAGGTTGAGGAGTGCTAACCACAACTGCACCTGAAATCGGTAATGCTTGCATAATACTTAAATGAATATCACCAGTGCCTGGAGGTAAATCGATTAAAAGGAAGTCCAACTCATCCCAATGGCAATCAAATATCATTTGATTTAATGCTTTAGATGCCATTGGACCTCTCCAAATTACAGCTTGATCAATTTTAGTAAAAAAACCTATTGATAATAATTTTACACCATACGACGATATAGGAATCATTTTAGAGACCCCATTAATATTTTTAGATTTTGGTTTTTCATTTAATACATCAAACATCATAGGTATTGAAGGTCCATATATATCTGCATCTAATACACCAACAGAAAAACCCATTTTGGCAAGTGAAATAGATAAATTAGCGGTGACAGTGGACTTCCCAACCCCTCCTTTACCCGAGGCTACTGCGACAATGTTTTTAATATTTTTAATTGCTTTACCTTTTATTAAGGGTGCTTTTTCTTCTTTAACTACAAAAAAATTAACCACAACTTTAGAAAAATTTTGAAAATTTTTTAAAACAGCGGTTTCAATTAACGATTCAAGTTTTTTTTTTGCTTGTAAGGTTGGATTTAATATTGACAAGTCTATGACGACCTCGTGTGAAAAAATATTAATATTTCTGATACCATCAGAACCAATAATTCCATTTAAATCGTTTTTTTCAAAAACTGAGTTAAGGTATTGCTTAATTAATTGAGGGGAAATTTTTTTCATTTAATTGAATACAAATATAACGTTTAGATAACTATTTGCTGGTGTGTTTAGGTTTCCAAAGAACTTTCTCAAAATTGACAATTTGATTATTTATTATTTCGTGACCCTCTGATTCTAAAAGCTTCTGCATTAAATCCTTGCCATTAAAATGATGTTTTCCAGTTAGCAGACCATTTCTATTAACTACTCTGTGAGCTGGTATTTCAATATTGTTGTGCGATAAGTTCATTGCATAACCAACCAATCTAGAGCTTTTTTTTGCACCTAAATGCTCTGCAATAGTTCCATATGTTGTAACCATACCAAAAGGTACTTTTTTTACTACATCATATACTTTTTGATAAAAATTATCTTTTAGTTTCATTTGTAAAATTGAATTTTAAATAAGTGATTTCTCTTCCTAATTTTTTGTATTTTTTTTCGTAAAATGTTTGAATTGAAATCGCCTCTTTAGGAGCATTTATATAATTGTAAATATCATGATTTGATATCAATGGTTTTAAACCAAAACCATCTAAAACCCCTAAAGTGTATCCATGTAGAAACATAGAGTCAGTTTTTAAATTAATATTACCTCCTTCTATTAAGATTTTCTTATATTTTTTTAAAAAATCAGGATTTGTTAGCCTGTGATTTTTTCTTTTAAATTTCATTTGTGGATCTGGAAAAGTTAACCAAATTTCTGAAATTGAATTTTTTTGAAACAAAAAATCAACTAATTCAATTTGTGTTCTAACAAAAGCGACGTTTTTTAATCCAGATTCTATGGATGTCTTTGCACCTCGCCAAATTCTATCTCCCTTAATATCTATTCCTACATAATTTAATGATGGATTCTGTTTTGCTAGTTCGATGGTATATTCTCCTTTACCACAACCTAGTTCCAAAACAATTTTATTTTTATTTTCAAAGAAATCATTCCAAGAAAATTCATTTAAAAATTTAAGTGACAATAAATCCTCTCTTTGAGGCTGAATTAAGTTGAAAAAATTTAAATTTTCTTTAAATTTTTTTAATTTATTTTTACTACCCAAACCTATATTCTTGCTTTACTTAAAGTAAAAGAAAACTCAGATCCAACATTTAATTGGCTCTCGACAAAAATTTGTTCTCTATGTGCTTCGATAATATGTTTAACAATTGATAATCCTAATCCAGAACCTCCTTTTTTTCTATTTCCACTTTTATCAATTCGAAAAAATCTCTCAAATAACCTTGGTAAATTTTCATCATCAATTCCTTCACCGTTGTCTTTAACTCTAATTATTATTTTTTCTTTATCAAATGATTGAATTCTTACTTCAGTTTTACCGCCCTGAGTCCCATACTTTATAGAATTCACGATTAAATTTGTTAAGACTTGCTGAATCCTTTCATAATCTCCATGTACTAATATTGGTTCATTATAATCTTTATCAAACTCAAGTCTTACATTTGATTTTTTTGATCTAATCTCCATCATTTCAAATACATTATTAATCAAAACAACAATATCAAAATTATTCAAGTCTAGTCGAATATTACCTTGTTCCAGGTTCGTCAAAAAATCTAAATCCTTAACTAAATAAATTAATCTCTCAACTCCCTTATTAGCTCTTGATAAATATTTTTTACTAACTGCTTTGTCTTTAACAGCACCGTCTAAAAGGGTTAAAATGTAACCTTGAACTGTAAATAAGGGTGTCTTTAATTCATGAGCAATATTTCCTAAAAATTCTCTCCTAAACTCTTCATCTCTTTTCAATAATTCAATCTCTGCTCTCTTCATTTTTGTAAATTGTCCAACGTTCTCAATTAATGCATCCATATCTGAAACAACTCTGGAAGTAGAAATTACAGAATCTGCACTAAACTCTAAATCATCATAAATTGCTTTAATTCTTTTAAAAAAAAGCCGTTCCATTCTAATTTGAATTATAAAAAAACAAATTAGAAATACAATCAGGGAATTTAAAATTGACTCAAAAGAAAATAATATTGACGAGGTATTTTTTAGAAAACAAATACCCCCACAATTAATTTTATAAATTTCATCTACGTTCTTTACTAAGTGACCCAAAAATGAAATAAATAAAGAAGTTAAAAGAGAAAAATAATATTTGTTAAGGCTGTATTTTTTTAACATTGGTTAAATTTATAAAAATCATAAATTAATGCTATCAAATTACATATTTATAGCCTACTCCTTTAATAGTTTTAAAACGTTGTGATCCAAATTTTTCTCTTAACTTTCTAATATGAACATCAATTGTCCTGTCTCCTACAATTACCTCACTACCCCAAACTTTTTCCAAAATTTTTTCTCTCTCAAATACTTTTTTTGGCTTTGAGGCTAACAGAGACAGAAGCTTAAATTCTTTTCTTGGCAAAAGAATTTCTTTTCCTTTATAAATCACTAAATACTCCTCTTTGTTAATTATTAATTCACCTACAACAATTAATGGATTTTTTTCATCTGAATTTTTTAATCTTCTTAAAATTGCTTTTATCTTACTTATTAAAACTTTTGGTTTGATAGGTTTTGTTATATAATCGTCAGCCCCAGCCTCCAAACCTGCTACCTGGGAAAAATCTTCACCCCTGGCTGATAAAAAAATAATGATTAGATTATCTAGGTTTTTATTTTTTCTTAGTTCTTCACAGGCTTCTATACCATCCATTTCTGGCATCATTACATCAAGTAAGACTAGATGAGGCATCCAGTCATTCGCTAAATTTATTGCTTGTTTACCGTTTTTAGCAGTTTTAACTTGATAACCTTCGGCATTCAAATTATATTGTAAGATTTCTAAAATATCAGGCTCATCGTCAACTATTAATATTTTAGTATATTTTTTTTTCATTAATTAAACAAACCTTTGCAATTTAACAATTAAAAATTTTTCATTGTTAAATTAATATTATTAAAACATCTATAATTTTGAAATATGAACTCATTTGAAAAAAAAGTTGTTAAAAATTTTAGATACCAATACAATTATAATAATACCTATAAAGAATTTTGTGATTTAATTAATAAAAATATTGATGTTTCAAATATCAAAAACATTCCTTTTTTGCCAATTGAGTTTTTTAAATCTCATGTTATTAAATGTTTTGAAAAAGAAGAAAAAATTTTTGAAAGTTCAGGTACTACTGGGAAAAAAAGCTATCACTATATTAATGATTTAAACATTTACAGAAAAAGCCTAATCTCATGTTTTGAATATTTTTTTGGTGATCCAAAGCAGTTTAATTTTTTTGCATTATTACCAAATTATAAACAAAAACCGTCTTCTTCATTGGTTTTTATGTGTAATGAAATTATAAACAAAACTGAAAGAAAAACAAGCGGTTTTTACTTAAATAAAACAGAGGAATTATTCAATGAGATGAAAAAAATAAATGATTCAAATGAAAAAATTTTTTTAATCGGCTTAAGCAATGCTTTGGTCGATTTTTGTAAAGAATTTAAAATTAAATTAAAAAATGCGATAGTAGTTGAGACAGGTGGAAGTAAAGGCTTTGGTATAGATTATACTAAAATTGAATTACATGAAGAACTAAAAAAAGGATTTGGTGTCAAAGTAATTCATAGTGAATATGGAATGACAGAACTTTTTTCTCAAGCTTACTCCATGAAAAATGGAATTTTTTATTGTCCTCCATCTATGAAGATAATGATTAGGGATTTAAAGGACCCTTTAAAAATTTCTAATACAGGTTCGGGAGTTTTGAATATTATTGATCTATCAAATACAAATACCTGTTCATTTATTGCAACTAATGATTTGGGAGTATGTTATGAAGATGGTAGTTTTGAGATTACTGGTCGATGTGATTATTCTGAAATACGTGGATGCTCACTTATGTATCATCAATTATAATTAAAAAATAATTTTTTTTTCCTCTTTGCAGTAAAATAAATTTATTAGAAAATATATCGTTTTTATCAATTATTTTATCCATTTTAACTTTCTTCTTGTTGACAGAAATTGAATTTTCATTTAAAGCACGTCTAGCTTCAGATTTAGAATTTAAAAAATTTGTGACATCTGAAAGAGCATCTACAATAGGAATACCTTTTTGAAAAATTATTTTCTTATTTACAGTTGTTTTTTGTACTCCTTCAAAAATCTCTAGAACAATATTTTCGTCGAGTTTATAGATATCATCAAATGTTACTTTCCCAAACAAAACTTCTGATGCTTTTATTGCTTGAGATGCATCATGTTTTGAATGAACAAGAGAAGTTATCTCATATGCGAGTTTTTTTTGTAAAATCCTCTTATGTTTCTCATTACGATGTTTAACAAGTAAATTTTCAATTTCCGCCCTAGGTAAAAAAGTAAAAATTTTTATAAATTTTTCTGAATCCTCATCCGAAAGATTAAGCCAATACTGATAGAATTTGTAGGGTGATGTTTTTTCTTTGTCGAGCCATATGTTTCCAGATGCAGTCTTGCCAAACTTTGAACCATCGGATTTTGTTAAAAGCTTGCAGGTGAGTGCAAATGCTTTTTTTCCAAGTTTTCTTCTTATTAATTCAGTACCTGTTGTTATATTGCCCCATTGGTCACTTCCTCCCATTTGTAAAATACAATCATAATTTTTGTAGAGATGTAAAAAATCATATCCTTGAATTAATTGATATGAAAACTCAGTGAAAGACATGCCCTCACCAGACTCATTACTGACACGTTTCTTTACAGAGTCTTTCGACATCATATAATTTATCGTTATGTGTTTTCCAATATCTCTATTAAAGTCAATTAAAGATAATTTCTTCATCCATTCATAATTGTTTACAATGACAGCTGAATTTTCTTTTTTGTTGAATTTTAAAAATTTTGAAAGTTGATTTTTAATTTTTTCCAAATTAATGTCAAGGGATTTTTTGTCCAATAACGCTCTTTCACTGGACTTTCCTGATGGGTCTCCTATCATACCAGTTGCACCTCCGACAAGAATATATGGCTTGTTGCCGTAGTTCTGAAAATGCATTAGGACAATTATCTGAACTAAATTTCCAATATGTAAAGAATCTGCAGTTGGGTCGAATCCAATATAACCAGATACTGATTTTTCTAATAAAATTTTATCTGTATCGGGAGTTATATCATGAATCATTTCCCTCCAAGTTAGTTCACCAATAAAAGACTTCATTTTTTGTTCTGGTTTTTTAAATATTTTTCATCATAATTTACATTATCCAATAATTCTTGAGAGAGACCATCTTGTATTTCTTCAAGTTCAAATTTAACAGAATCAAAAATTTTCATATATATTTTTGGCTTTGAAACATAATAAATATTATTCTCAACAAAAGTAATACTATCTATTTCATGATAATCAAAAATAGAATTTAAGTCTGAAAAATTTTTTTCAGAAAAATTGAGTGATGCATTAACTATTGAAATATCTACCAACAAATTAACCATCTCGCTTTCACTTAATAATTTGGATGGCTTATTAACTCTTTCCACAGAGCAACAAATAAGTGTAAATAGAACCAAAAAAATTAATTTTTTCAACGTTTATATTTTATTTGTTTTGCGTTTCTTTTATTTGAAAAAATTCCATTGTGATATTGTAGATGACCATTAACAATTGTATGAGTAATACAACCTTTAAAAATTTTTCCTTCTAGTGGGGACCAACCACATTTATACAATAAATTTTCTTTCAATATTTTTTCGTCTTTTTTTAAATCAATTAATACCAAATCTGCATAATATCCTTCCTTTATAAATCCTCTTCTCTCAACAGAAAATAAAATTGCGGGGTTGTGACACATTTTTTCTACAACTTTCTCAAGAGGAATTTTTCCTTTATTTACAAAATCAAGCATTACTTGAAGACCATGTTGAACCATTGGTCCTCCTGAAGGTGAATTGAAATAGTCTTGTTTTTTTTCTTCGTATGTGTGAGGAGCATGGTCGGTAGCTATTATGTCTATTCTATCATCATTAAGAGCTTTCCACAAACCCATTCTATCGCTTTCGCTCTTTATTGCAGGATTCCATTTTATTAATGACCCTTTTGTTTTGTAATCATCATCATTAAATAACAAGTGATGAACGCACACTTCAGAAGTAATCTTTTTATTTTCTATGCTTAATTTATTGTCAAAAAGATTTGTTTCTTTAAGCGTTGACAAATGAAATACATGTAACCTTGCTCCAGTTTCTTTAGCTAAATTGATAGCGTTAGAGGATGATAAATAACAAGCTTCTTCAGATCTAATTTTTGGATGAAAATACATAGGAACTTTATCACCGAACTCAAGTTTTAATTTATCAAGATTTGATTTTATTACTTTTTCATCTTCGCAATGGACAGCAATTGGTAAATTAAAATTTGAAAATATTTTCTTAATTATCTTTTTATTATCAACTAGCATGTTGCCAGTTGATGAACCCAAAAAAAGTTTTAGTGCGGGTATTAATCTTTTATCTGTTTTTAATATATCATCATAATTATCATTTGTGCCCCCCAACATAAATCCAAAATTGGCCCATGAAGTATTTTTTGCAATCTTTAACTTTTCCTTTAGAAAATATTCATTTGTTGTGTTTGGAACAGTATTTGGCATTTCAAAAAAAGATGTAATTCCACCAGCAATACATGCTTTTGATTCAGACTCAATGGTTCCCTTGTGAGTTAGTCCAGGTTCTCTAAAGTGAACTTGATCATCAATGCAACCTGGAATTAAATATTTATTTTTACCATCTATTAAATCAAAATTATCTCGGAAAATAATTTCACTACTGATTTTGTGTATAATCTCACCTTTAATCAATACATCACTGGAACTTATAATCCCTTGATTAACAACTTTTGCACCTTTAATAAGTTTAAACTCTGAATTCATTTTTTAAAAAAACTTTTAATTTTCATTAATAATATTCCAAAAATTGCTTCCCCAATAATTGAAATATTCATTTTAGATTCTCCGTGTATCCTATCAGTAAATGTAATCGGCAATTCCTTTATGATAAAACCTTTCCTCCAAGAGTGAAATTTTAAAGCTATTTGAAAGGCATATCCTTTAAAATTAATTTTTCTTAAATCTATTTCTTTTAATACTTTCAATTTATAGCCAACAAAACCTGCAGTTGGGTCCATAATTGGTAATCCAGTAATAAAACGAACATACAAAGATGCAGCCCGTGACAATAAAACTCTCGATTTGGGCCAATTTTTTACCCTTATTCCATCATAGTATCTTGAACCCACAACAACATCACAAGTAGAGTTTAATTTTTTTGACATATTTACAAGTTTTTCTGGTGGATGTGAAAAATCAGCGTCCATTTCATAAATTTGTGAATAATTTTTATTTATTGCCCACCTAAATCCATCAATGTATGCTGGTCCCAAACCTAATTTTTTTTTTCTTTTTATAATGTGTAAATTATCATGGGTAGATGCAATTGAATGAACAATTTCAGCGGTTTTGTCAGGTGAATTATCATCAACAATTAGTAAATCAAATTTAGTTGGAAGTTTAAAAACAGCATGAATAATCTTTTCTATATTTTCTGCTTCGTTATAAGTTGGTATTATAACTATTTTTGATTTCATTTGAAGCAAAAATACACATTTAAAATCCAGACATGAATTTATATTTATAATAAATTTATGGTATGTTTCTGTTTAGAGAAAGTACAAGCTATAATTTTTTAATATTCGTAGTATTTATTTTTAATCTTTTTTTATTATTAAAAATATTTAATGAAAAACGTTTTAATTCAATATATAAATTTTGGTTAAATGATACTTTTAATATTGATATTGAAAAGCCATTAGTAATTAGGAATGACTTTTCAACGAGTGGTTTTATTATTAGAGCTTTAGTATTTGCAACAATCGTTAAGTCATTAATTGAAAAAGAAATCTCTGCAAATATTATTGATATTGATATTGTTAAATACTCTATTTTATTTTCAACTTTTTGGATTATTAGAATGTGTTTAGAAATACTAATAATTAAAATTTTAAAAATAGGACGACAAATTCTTAAGTTTTCATATTTGAGGTCTATTGTTAAAGAAAAACTTTCATTTTTTTATATGATAATTATTATTTTATTTATCTATTTTGAAGTGGGTGGTGTTGTATTAACATTAACATTCATTCCATACTTGATTACTATATTATACATCCATGTTTCTTCTATAAAAAATTATTTCAAAGTTTTTAAAAAAAAGAAGGTTATGATTATTTTGTATATTTGCACTTCTGAATTTGCACCTTTATGTCTGATGTTTCAACTGCAAAAAATTCTACAAAACCTTTAAAAGTCAAAACAATTTTGGTTTCGCAACCGGAGCCATCTGCAGAAAACAACCCTTATAAACTTCTGAAAAAAAAGAGGAAAGTCAAAATTGATTTTAGGCCTTTTATCCACGTAAAGGGTGTTTCTTCTAGAGACGTGAGATTACAAAAGATTGATATCACTAGATTTACCTCTATTATTTTAACAAGCAGAAACGCAGTAGATCATTTTTTTAGGCTTGCTGAAGAACTTAGATATCAAATACCAAATACTCTAAGATATTTTTGTCAATCTGAGGCTGTTGCTTATTATCTTCAAAAATATGTAGTTTTTAGAAAAAGAAAAATTTATGTTGGTAACCGCACGTTTGAAGATTTGGTTGATGCATTAAGTAAGTACCCAGATGAAAAATTTCTTCTTCCATGTTCAGATGTATTGAAACCTACCATTCCAAAGTTACTTAACGAATCAGGTGTTAATTGGAATAAAGCTATATTTTATAAAACTGTAATTAGTGATCTTTCAGATTTACGAAACGTATATTATGATATTTTAGTTTTCTTCAGTCCGTCCGGGATAGAATCTTTAGTTCATAATTTTCCAGATTTTCAACAAAATCATACCAGAATCGCTGTATTTGGTGAGTCAACGAAAAAAGCTGCAAAAAACAATGCCTTAAGAGTTGATATATATGCTCCAACACCTGAAAATCCGTCAATGTCTAAAGCAATAGATGATTACATTGCCATTGTAAATAAGAGGTAAATTCATAGTACAGTGGAGGAAAACAAAATTCATTTATTATATCTCGATGGTATTGACAAATCTATTATTAGAGAACTGCTTTTAGACTCAAGAACTCCAATACAAAAAATTGCTAGAAAAATTAAAATTTCAGGGCCTGCAATCCATCAGAGAATTAGAAAACTGGAATCTAAAGGATTAATAATAGGAAGTAGTGTGAAACTTAATTCTAAGTTATTAGGCTACAACACATTGGCATTTATAGGTGTTTTTTTAGACAAAGCAATACGAAATCCAGAAGCTGTTGATGAACTTAAAAAGATTCCTGAAATTTTAGAATGTCATTATACAACAGGAAATTGGAGCATATTAATTAAAATTTTATGTAAAGACAATGAACACCTCATGAAACTTTTAAATGATAATATCCAATCAATTAAAGGGGTTTCTAGGACGGAAACACTAATTTCTTTAAATCAACAAATTGATAGAAATATTAATATTTAACGTCTAACTCTTAAAAATAGATATATCAATGTTGCAAGTGAACCAATTGCTGCAACCACATAAGTTCTTGCCGCCCACTTTAAAGCATCTTTTGAAATCAAGAACTCTCTTTGGCTTACAATATTTTTTCTTTGTAACCATGCCAGCGCGCGCTTACTTGCATCATATTCAACAGGCAATGTGATGAAACTAAATAAAGTGCCAAGACCAAAAAATATAACTCCAGCGATTGCAAGATTATTTCCAATAACATTTGAGCTAGCTAAACCTAGTCCAATAATAATCATCCACATTGATAAGTTTGAAGCTATGCTTACCACAGGAACTAGTTTAGAGCGAAGTTGTAACCACTCGTAGCTTTGATTGTGCTGGACAGCATGGCCACACTCATGAGCAGCAACAGCAGCAGAAGCAGCATTACTAGTATTATATACAGATTCGCTTAAGTTTACAGTTTTTTTCAGTGGATCGTAATGATCGGTAAGCTTTCCTTTTACAGAAATGACCTTTACATTTCTTATGCCATGATCTAATAGCATTTTTTCAGCAATTTCTTTTCCTGTCATCCCATTTGATAAATGTATGGTTTTAAATTTTTTGAATTTTGAAGTTAATTTGTATTGAACAAAAAAACTAAATGCAGCGAAAATAATTATTAATAAAAAATAATCACCCCCAAGAAAAAGACTTTCATACATAACAATTTATTTTTTGACGAAATTATTATTTAAATTTTAAAATAAAAAAAATTATAAATAAAACTATTGTTAAAGATATGATATTTGCAAAAATTACAGATGGGCTTTTAATTAGAATACCAAATAACAACCAACACAAAACTCCAGCAGCCATTACTACATACATAGCAAGAGAAAGTCCTTCAGAAACTTTTGATTTCCAAATTTTATAAGCTTGCGGTAGAAAAGCGCAAGTAGTAAAAAAAGCTGCTAGAAAGCCAACATATTCCGGATTAAACATTAGTAAACAATATTTACAATTTTATTAATTACAACAATAATTTTTTTAGGCTTATTATTTCCTAAATACTTATTTGTTCTTTTATCATTCAAAACAATTTTTTTTATTTCATCTTCATTTAAATCAATTGAAATTTCTAAATTAAATCTCATTTTTCCATTAAAACTTATTGGATAATTTTTGATATTATTTATCAAATATTTTTCATCAGCAATTGGATAATTACAACTAGATACCGATGATTGATTCCCAAGAAGAGACCATAACTCCTCGCAAATATGCGGAGCGAAAGGACTCAGAAGTATTACGAGTGGTTCTAGAACATCTCGATTTTTACAGTTTTGTTTGCTTAATTCATTAACTGCAATCATGAAAGCACTAACTGAAGTATTTAATGAAAAGGAATCTATATCTGAATTAACTTTTTTGATTGTCTTGTGAAGAATTTTTAGTGATTCTATTGATGACGGTTTTTCATAGACACAGAATTTTTTATCATCATGAAATAATCTCCAAAATTTATTTAAAAAATTATATACGCCTGTGATCCCAGCTGTGTTCCAAGGTTTTGACTGTTCTAAAGGGCCTAAAAACATCTCATACATCCTTAGTGTATCAGCTCCATAATCATCACAAATTTGATCTGGATTTACTACATTAAATTTGGATTTGGACATTTTCTCAATTTCTCTATCTACAAAAAATTTTCCATTTTCAAGCTCAAATTTTACATTTTTGAATTGCTCTTGCCAATTTTTAAATTCATTAATATTAAGCTGGTTTTTTTCATTTACAAGTTTAATATCAACATGTAATGGAATAGAATCATTTTTATCAGCTATTCCAGCGGATACAAAATTTTTATTTTTTTTTGATTTATATATTATTGCACTTTCCCCAAGAATCATTCCTTGATTAATCATTTTTTTGGCGAAATTCTGACTTGGAACATAACCCAAATCGTACAAAAAATATTGATAAAATCTTGAATAAATTAGATGGCCGGTTGAATGTTCCGTACCGCCAATATATATATCTACATCTTTCCAATAATCTAAAGCACTTTTATCTACAAAGAATTCGTCATTATTTGGATCCATATACCTATTGAAATACCATGAACTTCCTGCCCAACCTGGCATGGTGTTTTTTTCTATTGGAAAAATATTTAAAAAATCAATTTTTTTATTGTCAACAATTTTTTTATTTAAAGTATCCCATGCCCATGTTTTAGAATTACCAAGTGGTGGATGTCCATCTTCTGTCGGTAAGTATTTTGTTATTTCAGGTAATTTAACCGGATAGTTTTCTTTAGGTATTAGATATGGTAAATCGTTCTTGTAATATATTGGTATCGGCTCTCCCCAATACCTTTGTCTGCTAAAAACCGCATCACGAATTTTATATGTTATTGTATTTTTTCCTGCATTTATATTTTCTAGCGATTCAACAGCTTTATTAAAAGCTTTGTTAAAACCAAGTCCATTCAAAAATCCAGAATTGATTAAGTTGAAAGTTTCTTTTTCAGTGTAAGCAAAAGTACTTACATCTACTCCTTTGAAAATATTTGTAATTGGAATTTTGAAAAATTTTGCAAAATCATGATCTCTTTGGTCTCCACATGGTACACCCATAATTGCTCCTGTTCCATACTCGACTAGTACATATTCACTAATCCATATCGGAATCTTTTTATTTGTAAAAGGGTGAATTGCATATGTACCTGTAAAAACACCAGATATTTCTCCTACGTCTTTTAAACGTTCTTTCTCATTTTTTTTTGCAATTTTTGATATATATTGACTTACATTTCCAAGATTACTTTTGGTTGTTAAATCCTTAACAAGTTTGTGTTCTGGTGCTAAGGTTAAAAAAGTAACACCATAAATTGTATCAGGCCTAGTTGTAAAAACTTCAATAAGATTTTTCGATCCTTTAATTTTAAATTTTACTCTGGCGCCATGTGATTGACCTATCCAGTTTTTTTGCATTTCCTTTAAGGGCTCAGGCCAGTCAATTTCTTCAAGACCATTTAACAATCGTTGAGCATATGAAGAAACTCTTAATTTCCATTGCTTCATCTTTTTTATTTCTACAGGGTAACCACCCCTTTCAGAAAGCCCATTAACTACCTCATCGTTTGCCAGAACTGTTCCTAAACCAGGACACCAGTTAACATATGAGTCAGATAAATAAGCAAGTCTAAATTTTAATATGAATTCTTGTTTAAATTTTTCATCAGAAGATAACCAAGTTTTTGATGATATTTCGTCATAATCTTCATTTGTATATGCATATAATTTTTTTGTTCCATTTTTTTCTAAAAATTCAGATAACTCTTTTATTGAACGTGCCCTATCGCTTTTTGTGTCATACCATGAGTTGAATAATAAAGAAAAAATCCATTGTGTCCATTTATAATATCCTGGTTCAGATGTTCTGATCTCACGGTCCCAATCAAATGAAAATCCCATTCTGTCAAGCTGATATCGATATCTTTTTATATTTTCTTCTGTTGTTACGGCAGGGTGTTGACCGGTTTGAATTGCATATTGTTCTGTTGGTAACCCAAACGAGTCATAGCCTTGTGGATGAAGAACATTAAAGCCTTTGTTTCTCTTATATCTCGCAATTATATCGCTTGCAATGTATCCAAGGGGGTGCCCAACATGAAGACCTGCACCAGATGGATATGGAAACATGTCAAGAATATAAAACTTATCTCTTTCAGAAAATTGTTCAGCTTTAAATGTTTTATTTTTAAGCCAATATTCTTGCCATTTCTTCTCAATCTTCTTAAAAGGATAATTCATATTAAAAATTGTACAAAACAAAAATAACATTTTGATAATTGGCCAAGTAAAAATATAATTAGTTCATTCATATTTTTTAATTTTAAAAAAAAGAAATATTGTCTTCAATCATTATTTATAAAAGACGTCTTATTGCATCATACTTTTCAGTTGTAATAAACTCTACGCTAATATTGTTCTTATTAAGCCTTTTTGGATTTTTTTTTCTAAACACAAATTCAATTAGTAATTATTTTAAAGAACAAATAATAATGACTGTTTTTTTTGATGATGATATAAAAACAATTGAAAAAGAACAAATTTTAACAACATATAAACTGTCAAACTTTACAAAGGATGTTAAATTTATTTCTAAAGAAAGTGCTGCTGCAGAACATAGTAAAGTTATTGGAGAAGATTTTATGGACTTTCTTGGCTATAATCCGTTAAAAGATGCAATTGATATTAGACTTAAGGCAGAATTTTTAACAACTGAGCTTCTCGACAGTTTGAGCGAGGTAATTGCAAAAAAACCTTTTGTTAACGAAGTTATTTATGATAGACCACTAATTATTCTTTTAAATGAGAATATAGATAAGTTTAGTTATTGGATATTAATTTTCTTTATTTTATTTAGTCTTATCGCATTGATTTTGATTAATCACTCAATTAAGCTTTCTATTTACAGCAAAAGATTGGTAATTCAAACCATGTTTCTTGTTGGTGCAAAAAAAAGCTTTATTAACAAACCATTTATTTTAAAATATATTTTTCTTGGCTTAATTAGTGCGCTAATATCATCAACAGGACTTTATTTTTCAGTTAAATTTTTCTTAAATCAAATTTCGAATATTGGCAATCAGATGTACGATGAGTCATTATTTTTAGTTGTTTTTTTATCAATTTTTTTATCAATCTTCACTAGCGGATTAAGTGCATTCCTCTCTGTTAAAAAACATCTAAATTTGAAGAACAGAATTATTTATTAAAATGAAAAAAAAATTTTTATTTAATAAAAAGGATTATAAAATTTTAATTGTAGGTTTAATATTCATTGCGACTGGATTCATACTAATGTCTGGTGGCGGAAGTGATGACCCAAATATTTTTAATGATGAAATTTATAACTTTAGAAGAATTCGACTCTCACCTACATTGGTGATTTTTGGTTTTGTAATAATTTTCTTCTCTATTCTTAGAAAAAAATGAATTTTTTTGAGTCACTTATTTTAGGAATTGTTCAGGGATTAACAGAATTCTTACCTGTTTCATCAAGTGGTCATTTATTATTAATAGGATATATTTTTGGGAATGAAAGCTCTGGAGATGAGAACTTACTTTTTACAATTTTTGTTCATCTAGCCACTGCAATTGCAACTATATATGTTTTTAGAAAAGATGTTATTAGTTTAATAAAAGAATTTTTCAAAAAAGATGAATCGACAGAAAAGAAATTTATTATTAATGTTTTGATATCGATGCTTCCTGCTATGATTATAGGATTAGCCTTTGAAAATAAAATATCTGTAATGTTTGAAAACAATTTATTTTTTGTTGGATTGATGTTAATAATTACGTCTATTTTTCTATTTTATTCTGATAAGAAAATTGATTTAAAAAAAAAAATAACATATAGAATAGCCTTAATTATTGGAGTAGCTCAAGCAATTGCGATTGTCCCAGGTATTTCTAGAAGTGGTATAACTATAGCCTGTGCTTTATTTATTGGAATTTCAAGAAAAGATTCAGCTAGATTTTCTTTTTTAATGGTAGTACCCCTAATTATTGGAAGTATTTTTAAAATTATAATTGATTATAAACAAACAATTTTTGAATCAATTGACCCTTTAAATTTAAGTCTTGGATTTTTTGGTGCTCTTCTTTCTGGTGTTTTTGCCTGCAAAATGATGATGAGGTTGGTACAGAATAGTAAATTAAAGTATTTCTCTATGTATTGTTTTTCAATAGGACTAATTGCAATTATTTTGAAGTGGATTTAAACCATACAGCTGAAAAATTTATTAATGGTAAATTATTGTTGATTAACAAACCCATTAATTGGACATCTTTCCAAGTCGTAAATAAAATCAGGTGGACTCTGACTAATTTTTTTGGTTTGAAAGCTTTGAAAGTTGGTCACTGTGGAACACTAGACCCTTTAGCTACAGGGCTAATGTTAATATGCACTGGAAAAATGACAAAAAAAATTAATGATTACACCTCGTTAGATAAATCATACTCTGGAAAAATCCGACTGGGAGCTACAACCCAATCTTATGATTTAGAAACTACACCTGAAAATTTCAAAAATTTTAATCATATTACATTAAATGAAATTGAAAAAGCGAAAAAAAATTTTCAAGGAACAGTTTTTCAAAAACCCCCAATATATTCTGCAGTAAAAAAAAACGGAAAAAGACTTTATCAATATGCACGAAGTGGTGAAAAAATAGAAATTGAAAGCAGAAAGGTTAACATTAATTCTTTTGAGATAAGTGATGTTAAACTTCCTGATTTATCTTTTTTGATTTCATGTTCTAAAGGAACTTATATTAGATCACTAGCAAATGATTTCGGTAAAGTACTTAAGTGCGGGGCACATCTTGTTGAGTTAAATAGATGTAAAATTGGAAGTTTTTCTGTTGAAAATAGTATTACAATTGAAAAGTTTATTGAACAGATTAAATTGAAAAAAGAAATGTAAATCTTATTTTTCTAAATATTTCAGAAAATCTTTTCTAGAAATTGTTTTAGCTCCTAGACTTGCCAAGTGAGCTGTTGGAACCTGACAATCAATAAACTTGTAATTATTTTTTTTTAATTCCTTTGACAAATAGATTAATGCCATTTTACTGGAATTACTAGCTTTTGAAAACATACTCTCACCACAAAAAATATCCCCAATGTCAATGCCATACAAACCTCCCACAAGTTTGGTTCCATCCCAAATTTCAACAGAATGAGCGTGTCCTTGCTCGTGTAAAATATTGTAAACATTCATCAGCCCTGGTGTAATCCAAGTACCAGACTGTCCAAATCTTTTTACTTGAGCACATGATTTTACTACTTCACTAAAAGCTCTGTTGTAAGTGATTTCATATTTATTCTTTTTCATTAGTAAGCGCATACTCTTTGAAATTTTAATTTCATCAAGGTATAATACCATTCTTGGATCTGGGCTCCACCAAATTAAAAAATCATCCTTTTCAAACCATGGAAAAATACCTTTTTTGTATGCCAATAATACACGCTCAGGTCTCAAATCTCCGCCAACAGCAACAATCCCCTCAGGACTTGATAAATGAGGTGATGGAAAACTTAGTTCATTTGATAAATGAAACATTTTTAAAATGGCAAGTCATCTGGCTCTTCTTTTTCCTCAGCAGGCATGGTCTCAAAAGGAGGTGTTTCTGGGATAGAATCTTCATTATCTAAAATTTCAATCCTCCAACCATTTATTGAATTAAAGTATTTAATTTCCCCATTTTGATTTTGCCACTCTCTACCACGAAGATTTATACCAATTTTAACTCGCTGACCTTGTGAATAAGAATCTAGTAAATTACACTTATCCTGTATAAATTCAATTAATAGGTGCTGCGGATATTGTTCCTCTGTAGTAATAACAACTTCTCTTTTTTTAAACCCATTACTACCATAAGTTTTAGTTTCATCAATCTGCTTAATTTTTCCAATAACTTCCATAATTAGTATAATTCTTTTAATCAAATTTACTGATTTTGGTAAAACATTAATGTCTAAAAAAGTTATATTAGTGAAATGCTGTTGAAAAGATTTTTTTCAAAAATTGATATTATACGTTTAACAGTAATTACAATTTATCTAAGTTTTGTTGTGATTACACTTTGGAATACAAATAAATTAATTCAAAGAATTGAATATGATGAAAGGTTGCAAATGGAACTTTGGGGAACAGCCCAACAAAAGTTTGCATCAGACGTTGATTTAAATCAGCCTATTGAACCACTAACGTTCAAGGTTTTAACCTCAAAAAATTCAATTCCAATGATTGTTGTTGATAAGAAAAATCGTTTGCTTTTTTCAAATAATATCGATCAAAAAAAAATTAAAAAAGATTCTATAAGCTATATAAATAAACTGATTGAAGATTTTAGTCTTATTAATGAACCTATTGAAATAAAATTTGAAAATAATTTTTATCAAAAATTATACTATGGAAACTCAAAATTAGTAACTCAATTAAAATTATATCCAGTTGCTTTTCTAATTATAATTTCAATTTTGATTTTGTTAATTTTTATGTACTACCGCAGTTCTCAAATTGCTTTAGAAAACAAGCTATGGTCGGCAATGGCTAAAGAAACTGCCCATCAGTTGGGTACTCCAATATCTTCTCTTTTGGGTTGGCTTATGGTTCTTGAAGAAAATTATGATTCTGAAATCTTAAATAAAATGAATAAAGATGTCGAAAGATTAAAAACTATTTCTGAGCGTTTTTCAAAAATAGGAGCTATCCCAGAAAAAAAACCTTACAAGTTATCATCAATAGTTGATGAAATTGTTGAATACATGAGAATAAGGATACCCTCAACTATTGAAATTATTGTACAAAAAAAAGATGGTGAAATTCCAATAAATCTAAATAAAGAATTAATTCAGTGGGTTTTGGAAAACATGATAAAAAATAGCATAGATTCAATTGAAAAAAAAGGTAAAATTAAACTAGAAATAAATTGGGGGGGCAAGGCTAACCTTAAAATTTCAGATACTGGTTCTGGAATTGAAAAAGAACTTCAAAGTAAAGTTTTTGATGCTGGAGTAAGTACTAAAACAAGAGGTTGGGGTATTGGTTTGTCCTTAACAAAAAGAATTATTGAAAAATACCATAAAGGAAGAATAAAATTATTAAATAGTTCTAAAAATGGAACTGAATTTTTGATTGAGATTCCTAAAAATTAAAGTTTGAATTTATTTTTTTACTCAACTCAGACATTTCAGCTTTCGATAAATTTATTTTTTTTTGAAAAGTTGCGTCAATCATAGAGTTTAATGGAATTAAATGGACATGTACATGAGGAACTTCCAAACCAATTACAGAAATTCCAATCCTATTACAACTAACAGTTTTTTTTAAAGCCAAAGCAACTTTTCTGCTGAAATTCATCAAATTAATGTACTCAGTACGGCTTAAATCAAAAATTTCATCAACTTCTTTTTTCGTAACGCACAAAGTATGTCCAAAAGAGTTCGGATTTATGTCTAAAAAAGCAATATGATTGCTATCTTCTGCAACTATATATGCAGGGATTTCTCTGCGGACAATTTTTGTAAAAATTGAAGACATTTATCTTTCAATTGCTAAAATTTCGAAACGAATTTCTCCATTTGGAACTGTGACTTGTGCAAATTCTCCAACTTTTTTACCTAAAAGACCTTTTCCGATTGGAGAACTCACAGAGATTTTCCCAGCTTTCAAATCAGCTTCGCTTTCGGCTACTAACTTGTAATTCATAACTACATCATTACTGGTATTTTTAATTTTTACTTTTGAATGAACTAGTATTTTTGATGTATCTAATTGGGACTCATCGACAACTCTAGCTTTAGAAAGTGTCTCTTCCATTTTAGCAATTTTAAGTTCCAGAAGTCCTTGTGCTTCTTTTGCAGCATCGTACTCTGCATTTTCACTTAAATCTCCCTTATCTCTAGCTTCAGCTATAGCCTGCGATGCACGGGGTCTTTCAATATCCTTTAAATAATTAAGTTCTTTTTTCAATTTTTTAAGACCTTTTGCTGAATAATATGAAACTGTACTCATCTATTAAAATTTAAAAATCCCTTTCATAAAAAGGGATTTACAAATATACAATAATCATTTTTCATTAGTTTTACTCTGATGAAACTTATATTGTTTTTTACTTTATTTTTAATGATATCATGTAATAAAGAAAAGGTTGATAGGAACCCATTTTTACAAGAGATATCGTTTGATGAACGAATAAATCTTTCTCTACCAACATTTGATAATCTGAGATATCAAGGGGGTAGTATTTATTGGCAAAATGGGGGAATTAAAGGATTGAATCTTTTTAATCTTTCAGGTACTATTATGGCTTGGGAGGCAAGTTGTCCAAACCACGTCCCTAATCAATGTTCTAGAACATTGATTAATGGTGTTAGTTCAAAATGCCAATGTGATAATTTAGAATACAGTCTAGCAACAGGACAACCACTTACAGACGAAGCAAAATATGGTTTGCTACTATATCGTGTACAACAAAACGGAAACAATGTTAGAATTTACAACTAAAACTCAAGGGTAACGCCTGCCATAAAATGTCTGCCTGCCTGTGGATAATATCCAACCCCTTCAATTGTATTTACCTGGCCAGACAGGGAATCATTTAAATCATATGTATAAAAATACCCATTTGAAGAGTAAAGCTTGTTAAATAAATTAAAAATATGAAATTTAAAATCCAATTTAAATATGTCTGAATTTTCAAACAATTGATAATTAATTAATAGGTCGCTGGTATTATAACCATCTAATTTTGATGTTTCAGAATCAATATTACCCATGTATTGTTCTCCAACATATTTATTTGAAAAAATAATAGAGCTATTCCCTCTGTTGTAAATTATTCTGCTTGAAAAAATTGTTGATGGTGAATATGAAATATTTGTGTCTCCAAGGTTAATTAAGCTCCCGTTTCTTTGAAAATAAAATGATTTATTAGTGTTTTTGCTCAGTGATATATTAGAATTCCATTTTAAGAAATCAAATAAATCCCAATTTTTTTCCAATTCAATACCAAGTCTATAACTATCTCCAGAGTTTGTCCTTATTGGTGAACCCACATCGTCCAACTCCCCAGTTAAAACAAGTTGGTTTTTGTAATTCATGTAAAACAGATTAGAATTAAAATTTATCTTTTTACTTTTTAACCTCCAACCAAGCTCAAAATCATCTAATTCCTCAGGCAATGGAGAACCATTTTCATAATCAGATTTGTTTGGTTCTTTATTTCCCTTGGAATAAGAAAAATATAAGTCGTTGAAATTATTAAGCTTATATGTTAAACCTGCCTTAGGATTGAAAAAATTGTGAGATTCATTAATATTAATTAAAGATGGGCCTGCTACATATCCATCAGATTTGTAATTGACCCATCTTAATTGAAAATCAACATAAATTTTCCATTTTTCACTAGCATTGGTTTCCCATTTAACGAAAACGTTTTTATCTTTTTTTACACCATCATTTTTATAAAAGTTTTGATTTGGATTTGCTTGGGATACACTTGCCCACTTCAATTTTCCAAAGTGCCTACCATAATATTCACTTAAATAAATTCCAGTAACTATTTTGTGAGTGTTGTTGCTATATAAGTAATTAGCATTTAAAGCATAAAAATCATTATCCAACCATTTTCTAGTTACATTTTCTGTACTTGTAATTGTTATATCATTTAAGATATATGGACTTAAACCTAAGTATTCATATGATGTTACTCCATAAAATAAAATATTTTGATCTGCCCATAGGTCATTGAATTCTTCATAAAATCCTCTTCCATAGGTATAATTTAGACCAAGTGAAAAACTAGATTTTTCATTAAAAACCATTTCATAATGTAATTGGGTGTGGTCTTGCTTATAATTATCCTCTTGATTCTCATAAAAACCTTCAAAAAGACCCTCATCTGAATACATTTCACCTGCAGGATTATACTTTCTATTGGTTTTTAAAGTTTGGGCATCAATTCCATACCATGCATGATATGTTTTTTCATGCCCTGCAAATCTAAGTATCTTTAAATTGAATATATCAGAATTATAATTTGCCTGAACAAAATATGATTTTAAATTTGATGAAGCTCTGTCTATATAACCATCTGAAGAAATGTAAGACAACCGCCCACTAAATCCAAATCCACTGTCTGAAATTCCAGTTGAAAATTTAAGTGTATTTTTAAATGTTGCAAAAGTTCCAAAACTCGAAGATAAGCTTGAAAATGGATTTTTAGATGGGTTTTCTGTATTAATATTTATACTTGCACCAAAAGCACCAGAACCATTTGTTGATGTTCCAACACCTCTTTGTACTTGTATCTCTTCAACTGAAGACACAAAATCGGGAAGGTTAACCCAATATGTTCCATGAGATTCAGCGTCATTAAATGGAAAACCATTAATAGTTATGTTCACTCTAGATGCATCACTTCCTCTAATACGAATGCCAGTATAACCAACTCCGGCACCTGCATCACTTGTTGTAACAACACTAGGTAAATTTTTAAGAACCATTGGTAAGTCCTTTCCAATATTTTCTATTTCAATCTGTTTTTTCTCAACATTATTAAAAGAAATCGGAGTGTTAATATCTGCACGAATTGCACTTATTGTTACATTTTCAAGTTTTACAAGATTTTGTGTGGTAGAATCTGCTGGTTTGTCTGGTTGTTGAGCAAACAATAATACAGAAAAAAGTAATGAAAATACTCTCATATAAAACAATTTGTGGGGGTGCTTGTAAGAATTCAGTTTCCCTTAGCAACATTACTTGCCCAGGTTCATTGGGTATAATCTCAGCCGGTTGGCACCCCTTATTTACACAAATATATGTCAAAGATTTTCTATATGCAATATTGCATCATTTAATCTTTTTTGAATGTTCCCTGAGAGTGTGCAAAATGATATATTCATAGCTGTAAGCTTATCTTCAAAACAACGAAACATTTTTTTTCTTTCGTTTGGTTTATCTCTAACAAGATCCTTTACCCATGGAATGTCAATATCAGTAAGTAAATACAAGTCATATTTATTTTTTTTATTTGCAGTTAAAATTCTATCATCACATTTGTTAAAATACACTTCTGAATATACTTGGGTTGATACTAAATTAGTGTCACAAAAAATATATTTGTTAGCAAGCTTTATTAATTTATTTTCCTGCTTGATTTGTTCGATTGCAATAGTATATAAATCATCGTAAGAGCAAATTTCACCAGTTTGAACCATTTTTTTTTCAAGATATTCCCTTGCGAATTCAGGAACCCAACTTGTTTGAAAATGATAAGCTAACTTTTTTGCAAGAGTAGTTTTTCCAGTAGATTCTGGGCCAAATAATACTATTCTTTTACAGTCTGATCTTTTCTGTTTAAGATTTTCATCCATACATTATATCCATAAATTGCAATAAATGTAAACACAAAGTACTGAAAACTTGTGAAAGTTAAACCTTTATAAAAATATAATGGAACTGAAATTATATCTCCAATAATCCAAAAAATCCAACTTTCTATTTTTCTATTTGCCATTGTCCACATTGCAACAAAGAATATTGCTGTGGTTAGTGTATCTACATAAGAAACCAAAGAACCCCATTTATCAGCATTTAAGTAAACAACAAAAATTAAAATTATTGCGAAAACAAAAATAATTGAAGATATCTTAAAATCTCTGGAACTGCATTTTGTTATTGGAGTAAATAAATTGTTTTTTTTTCGTGTCCATACATACCAGCCATAAATACTTACGCAAAAATAATATGCATTTATAATCATATCCCCTAGCAAACCCCATTTATACAACAAATAAACGAAAATAGCAGTGTTTATCATCCCTGAGGGATATACCAATACACTATTCCTACTTGCATACCAAACGCTGATAAATCCAAATAATACCGCAGTTATTTCAAAAATAATATCAATTTTTAAGTATTCTGAATATTGATAAAATAAAAATTTTAAAAATTCAGTTTCCATAAGAATTTGATTCAATTGCTAAAGCTAGTGAGTAGTTTTTCCAATTATAAACCCAATTTTCAAAAATAAATTCATTTTGCATGAAAGTGAAATTTGAAAAATAAGATTTTGAGTCTTGATGATTAATTTTAATATCCTTTAGACTTAAACCTTTTTTTCCAAATGCTTTATAGGTTGATTCTTTTATACACCAAATATTAGTCAAATTTTTTATGTCACGGTTGTCTATTTGAGTATGGTTCATTATGAATTTTGATGTCAAATTTTTAATTTTTTGCTGTTGGATTTCAATATCTATCCCAACTTTTTTTTTACTTAATGCAACTGCAGAAAATTCTTTAGAATGAGTAATTGATAAGAATTTACCATTTTTTAAATGGGGCTTTCCATTGATATCCTTATAAATATCGTCGGTTAGAATTCCCATTTCTTTTATTATTTTTCTGGAACTTAAAAAACCTTTTCGGTGTTCACTTGACCTCATTGAATTGTAAATAAATTTATCTTTTGCTGTGAGGTCCAAATCGTTTTTTAAATCTTCATCACTTTCTGTAATTTTCCATATTATAACCTCTGACTCAAAAGGAAAATTTAATGTTTTGTAAAAAGGCATTGGATATTGTATTTTTGCGCAGAAATTGCTTCAAATATACAATTATGGCTACAAAAACTATTCCTTATGTACCTTATAAAATAAAAGACATCTCATTAGCAAAATGGGGTGAAAAAGAAATTGAACTGGCTGAGGCTGAAATGCCTGGTTTGTTATCTCTAGTGGATGAAATGAGTACTGAAAAACCGTTAAAAGGAGCTAGGATAGCAGGATGTTTACACATGACAATCCAGACAGCTGTTTTAATAAAATCATTAGTGAAATTAGGAGCCAATGTTACATGGAGCTCTTGTAATATATTTTCTACACAAGATCATGCAGCAGCTGCGATTGCAAAAATGGGAGTTCCAATTTATGCATGGAAAGGAATGAATGAAAAGGAGTTTGATTGGTGCATTGAGCAAACGCTTTTCTTTGGTGAAGAAAGAAAACCTCTAAACATGATTCTTGATGATGGGGGAGATTTAACTAACATGGTTTTTGATAGATTTCCTGAGCTAGTTTCTGGAATTAAAGGCCTTTCTGAAGAAACAACTACAGGGGTTTTAAGACTATATGAAAGGCTTAAAAAAGGAAAACTTCCCATACCTGCCATCAATGTTAATGATTCTGTAACAAAATCAAAATTTGATAATAAATATGGTTGCAAGGAATCTGCAGTTGATGCTATTAGAAGATCAACTGATTTAATGATTGCAGGAAAAAGAGTGATTGTTGCTGGATATGGTGATGTAGGGAAAGGTACAGTGGCTTCATTTAAGGGTGCAGGTGCAATTGTCACAGTTAGTGAAATTGACCCTATTTGTGCTTTACAAGCATCTATGGACGGATTTGAAGTTAAAAAACTTGATAGTGTTATCTCACATGCTGATATAATTATTACAGCCACTGGAAATAAAAATATTGTAAACGGTAATCATTTTAAAAAAATGAAAGACAAAGCAATTGTTTGCAATATTGGACATTTTGATAATGAAATTGATGTGGCTTGGTTAAATAAAAATTACGGCCACACTAAAACCAATATAAAGCCACAAGTTGACAAGTACACTATAGAAGATAAGGATATATTGTTGTTAGCTGAGGGCAGACTTGTCAACCTAGGTTGCGCAACTGGTCACCCCAGTTTTGTTATGAGTACTTCATTTACTAACCAAGTTTTAGCTCAAATTGAGTTATGGAAGAATTGGAAAAAATATGACCAAAAAGTTTATACTCTCCCGAAACACTTAGACGAAAAAGTTGCTCGACTTCATCTTGAAAAATTAGGTATTGAACTTGAAGAACTAACAGATGAGCAGGCTAAATACATTAATGTTGAAAAGAATGGTCCTTATAAGCCTAGCTACTACAGGTATTGAAATTTAAATTAAAGTTCTTTAGGAAGAATTGAAACGTAAGAGCGGTTATTTTTCTTTTTTGTAAACTTTACTGTACCATCAATCTTTGCATGTAGTGTGTGGTCCTTTCCGAGGTAAACATTATCTCCTGGGTGATGTTTTGTGCCTCGTTGTCTTACAATAATATTTCCAGCAACTGCAGTTTGACCTCCAAAAATTTTTACACCTAAGCGTTTAGATTCTGACTCTCTTCCATTTTTAGAGCTACCTACTCCTTTTTTATGTGCCATTATTGATTATTTTTAGTTTCAATTAACTTTATTATTTCTGCTTTTTTCATTGAAGAAAAGCCTGTCAAACCAGCAGTCTTTGCAATTGATTTTATTTCTGAAAGAGACTTAGATGACAAATCAATATTAATTTTATCACTTTTAGAATCATCAGGGTTTAAAACTTTATCTGTTGTACTATTTTTTGTATTTTTTTTTGAACCAATGGACTTAACCTTTATCTCAGTTAAGTGTTGTCGGTGTCCATTTTTTACTTTATAACCTTTTCTTCTTTTCTTTTTGAACACTATTACTTTGTCGTCCTTCAAATGTCTTAAAACCTCTATTTGAACAGTAGTATTTTGTAATACAGGCGTACCAACAGAAACTTTTTTATCATCAGCGGTTAATAAAACCTTTTCTAAAGAGATTAAATCGCCTTTTTTCCGGTCAAGCCGATTTACAAATAAAGTATCATCTTTAGCTACCTTAAATTGTTGTCCTGATATTTCTACGATTGCAAACATTTTATCCAAAAAGTGCGGCAAATATACAATCTTGGAACAAAACTTACAATTTGGTTAAATCTTTATTCAATTATGTTTTATAAATTTGACATCTAAAATTTATAAAAATGCATAAAGCCACATTGTTTTTTTTACTTTTGTTATTATTCCAACCAAGTTTTTCTCAAGGACCTAATACCCCAATTCCTATTTCTGAAAAAGTTAAAATAGGTGTTTTAGATAATGGATTAACATACTATCTTAGAGAAAATCCCAAACCTGAAAATAAAGTTGAAATAAGACTGGTAGTTAACGTAGGGTCAGTCCTTGAAGATGAAAGACAATTGGGTTTGGCTCATTTTTTAGAGCACATGGCTTTTAATGGCACAAAAAGTTTTAAAAAAAATGATATTGTTTCTTTTCTGCAAAGCATTGGAGTAGAATTTGGTGCGGACTTAAATGCTTATACCAGCTTTGATGAAACCGTTTACATATTACCAATTCCTCTTGAAAAACCCGAAAACCTTGACAATGGATTCAAAATTATTAAAGAGATGGGTTTTGACATGCTTTTAGACGAGTCTGAAATTGATAATGAAAGAGGAGTAGTTTTAGAAGAGAGAAGAACTAGGTTGGGGCCTAATAGTCGCATTTCTGAAAAAGCTTTAAAGTATGAACTTTTTGGATCTCAATATGTTGATAGATTACCTATTGGAAAGAAAGAAATATTGGAAAATTTTACATACGATGATTTAATAAGATTTTATAAAGATTGGTATAGGCCTGATCTTATGGCTTTAATTGCTGTAGGCGATGTGGATGTGGATACTTTAGAAAAAAAGGTAATAAAATACTTTAATGACATTCCTAAGGTTGAAAATCCAAGAGTGCGTACCGTCTTCAATGTTCCAAACCATGATGACACTAAAGTTTTAGTCGCAACTGAAAAAGAAGCGCAAACTACAAGAGTTAGCATAACTTTTAAAGACAGAGAAAATGCGAAACCAGTTAAAACTCTTCTTGATTACAGGGACAATATTATTGATAGATTATTTTCAAATTTGATGTCAGATAGATTGGGCGAACTTTCAAGTAGTGAAAATCCTCCTTTTATATCAGCTTTTTCAGGTTATGGTTCAACTGTGAGGACTAAAAATGCTTATAGTTCAACTGCACTAACAACTCCTGAAAAGGCACTGACTTCACTAAATTCGTTATTAGTTGAAAATGAAAGAGTCAAAAAATATGGTTTTTTAGAAAGTGAGCTTTCAAGAGCAAAAAAGAACTTATTAAAAAGATATGAATCTTCTTATAATGAAAGAGACAAACTCACTAGTAGCAGAATTGTTTTTGAGTATGTAAATAATTTTTTGGAACAAGAGCCAATACCAGGCATCGAGTGGGAATATAAATTTTTACAATTTGTCCTGCCTTCAATTACACTGGCAGAGGTAAATAACAGAATCAATAAATTTGTCCATGATGATAATATGGTCGTTACCTTAGCTGGCGTTCAAAATAAGTTTACAGAGAATATTGACGAGCTACAAATAAGAAATTTAATAACCGATGTAAAAAATATTAGTATCGAAGCTTACGCTGAAGAAGATATTAAAGAAAATTTAATTGAAAAATTACCAACTGGAAGTAAAATTACTTCAAAAAATTATATAGAAATCATTGACAGTTATGAACTAATTCTGGAAAATGGTATAAAAGTTTTTTATAAAAAAACAGATTATCAAAATGATAATATTTTAGTTAGAGCTATTAGTCCGGGTGGTACGAGTTTGTATAATGATAAAGATTTTTTAGCTACTTCACTTGCCACAGGTTTTCTATCAGAAGCTGGATTTGGAGGTCTAACTACAAGTGATATGGAAAAATTTATGAGCGGAAAAACAGCGAGTTTCAATACTTCAGTTGGCCCATATTCTGATAATGGCTCTGGAAGATCTTCAGTTAAGGATTTAGAAACTATGTTCGAGTTGATATACTTGAATTTTACTTCATTAAACTTCAATCCAGTTTTATTCAACGCATTTGTAAATAATTACAAATCGTTCTACTTGAACTTGCTCTCAAGACCTCAAACCTTTTTTCAAATCAAAGTTGGAGAAAAACGTAATGTTGGAAACGCTAGATACATAGGATTTCCTACTGAAAAAGACTTTGAAAAAATAAATTATCCATTAGCATATAAGCTAAGAAATGACAGGTTTTCTGACGCTAATGATTTTATTTTCTTTTTTGTTGGAAACTTTGACTTTGAAAAATTAGAAAAACTTATTGAAAAATATTTAGGAGCACTTCCAACTTTATCGTCTAGTGAAAATTACATAATACCTGAGTTTAGAACAAAAGACGAATATGAAAAATTTGAAGTAAAAAAAGGTAAAGAACCAAAAAGCTATGTGACATTTAATTGGCAAGAAGAAACAGAATACAGCTCATCGATTGCAACAAATATTAATCTTTTGGGTGAAATTTTAAGCAATAACTTAATTAAAAAATTAAGAGAAGAAGAAAGTGGAGTTTACGGAGTTGGTGCAAGGGGTTCCATGAGTAAAATACCATTTGGTAATGTTTCCTTTAATATTTCTTTTCCATGTGGACCTGAAAATGTTGATTCATTAGTAAACTGGACGTTAGAACAAATACAAAATATTAAAGATGGTAATGTGAGTGAAGAAGATCTTAACAAAGTCAAAGAATCGTCTTTAATTAATTTTAAAGAAAACACTAAAAGGAATGGATATTGGATAAATTATTTAATTAACTCAATTCAACTAGATTTAGAATGGGATAGATTTTCAAACTATGAAAACAAAATTAAAGAAGTTAAAACTGAAGATATAATCGAAACAGCGAAAATTTATCTTGATGATTCTTATTTCTTAGCAATATTAAACCCTGAGGACTAAAATTATTTATTTTGTTCTTTAGGTTTATTTGCTAAAAATACACCTAATAAAATCATTACAGCGCTGATAATTTCAAGGATTCCAATGCTTTCACCATCTAATACTCCCCAAAAAAAAGCTACAATAGGAATCAGATATGTAACAGACGAGACAAAAATTGGGGTCGAAATTTTTACAAGCTTTAAAAATAGAATTTTTGCTATTGCTGTAGCGAAAAACGCTAATAAAACTATGTATCCTAAACTATTTATTAGTTCAGGTTCTTTTAAATTTTCGAAACTAAAAAAATCAGAAACAAAAAGATATATGAATGCTGGTGGAAAAATTGCAATGAAATTACCTAATGCGATTGCCACTGGTTTTACATTAGATAATTTTATTTTCAAAAAATGAATATTTGTCGCATAACAAATTGAAGCACATATGATAAGAAACGAATAAAAAAAATCATTATTAACAGCAGAATTAATTCCGTTCCAAATAAGGGTAAATGTTCCAATAAAACCAAGTGCAACTCCAATGTATTGTCTCAAATAAATTTTGCTAGAAAAAAATAAAAGTCCAATAATGAGGGTAAAAATTGGTGTTAACGAGTTCATAATTGCTGTGAGTGCAGAATCAATATATTTTTGTGCGAAAGCAAATAAAAATGATGGGAAAAAAGTACCTATAAAACCAGTAATAACTAGCCATTTCCATTCATAATAAGTCAAATTTGATATAGAATTGTAGCCTACAATTAGCAAAAAAAAACAACTAATTATTATCCTAACGCTTCCTAATTGAAGGGGTGTCAAACCAATTAGTCCATATTTTATTAAAATATATGAACTACCCCAGATAAAGGATAATAAACAAAGATAAAACCATTTATTTTGGGACATAAAATTCAAAAATTTAGAAAATTGAGTTAAATTAAACTTGTTAAATTTGCAAACTTATTATGAAAAAATTCATTTACCTAATTGGCGTATTAACCTTTATGTCGTGTAGCAATAAATCACCCGAAATAAAAACCATAGAAATCAGCGAAAAAAGTATTTTTTCAATATCAGATAATCTTACCAAACTTAACATTTCAATTGACGGGATGAGTTGCGAAATGGGTTGTGCCTTAAAAATTGAAAAAAAACTTAATGCTAAATATGGAGCGAATACCATTAAAGTTGATTTTTTAAAAAAAACCGGTATTGTTCAATTTGACAATCAGATTTTAGATTTCGATAAAATTAAAAATGAGATAGAAAATTTAGGTCCATATAAGGCGAATAAAAAACTATAGAAAATTTTAATTCCACCTTATAGTTTCAATAATTTTTTTTATGTCTTTTTCAATATATAAAATAGGTTGACGTAAAGAATCGAAATTTGGCTGAGCTTTAAAAATTAATGAGCCTGTTAAAAAATTTTTTTTCTTATCAGTAACAAAAAAATGCAAATTAGAAGGCGATGCTCCCACAATCAAAATACTTTTACCAAAAATATTTTGTTTCGTATTTTCAAATACTTTTTCATCTATTCTTGACGCATTTTTACTAAAAATTTCAATTCTTCTTTTAAAATCTAATTGTAAATCTTTATATGAAGATATACTTAAATCAAAATACGTTAAGTAAAGATTCCCTTTAAGAGGTTTGTAATCTAAATCAATACTGCAATCGGTAGATTTAATTGGAGTTGAAATTGAATTGATTTCAAACTCATAGTCACATAAAGTTTTTAAGGTTTTATATGTGGCGTCAGGATATTGTAATAATAAATATGATTTTGGTTTTGGTGTATCTATTTTACATGAAATTAAAAAAAAAATAAAAAATAATCTTTTAAGCATTTTACTTTTGAACTTTAATTTGTCTAATCCTTTTTCTATCAACTGACTCAACCGTAAAAGTTAAGTTTTGAAACTTGCATATACTATTTTTTTGTGGAAAAGATCCTAGTTGTTCTAAGAGAAAACCTGCTATAGTTTCAGATTCTCCCTTAAGATTTTCAAACACTTGTGTTTTGTCAATTTTTAAAATTTTATAGAAATCTCGTAAAGAGGTTTTTCCATCGAACACAAATGTATTACTATTTAATTTTGAGTATGATACATCGTACTCATCGAACTCATCACTGATTTCACCAACGATTTGCTCAATTACATCATCCAAAGAAATTACACCGGATGTGCCACCATATTCATCAACGACTACCGCTAAATGAATTCTTTTTGACTGAAAATCGCTAAGTAAATCGTCAAGTTTTTTGTTTTCAGGAACAAAATATGGTTCTCTAATTAATTTATTCCAGTTAAAGCTCTTTTTATCTAAATGAGGTAATAAATCTTTAATGTATAAAATCCCTACTATTTTATCAATGGTCTCCTTATAAACAGGAACCCTAGAAAAACCCATTTCTTTTATAAGAACAACTATCTCATCAAGTTTGGTTTTTTTGTCAAGGGCAAATAAATCAATTCTAGGACACATTATTTGCTTTGTTTCAGTATTTCCGAACGTTACAATTCCCTTTAGAATCTTTTGCTCATCTTTTGTTGTTGCTTTTTTATCGGTTAGTTCTAAAGCTTGAGACAAATGGTCTACTGAAATATTTGATGTAGTTTTTCCTAGCTTTTTTTGAAGAGAATAAGTAATATTTCCCATTGGAAATGTGAAAAAGAAAAACACATATCTGTCAAAAAAATAAATTGGCCATGCCATTTTTTTTGCAAAACTTTTTGCATTTTTATTTCCATAAACCTTGGGTAAAATTTCTCCAAATATTAAAACAATAGCAGTAATTAAACCTACCTCTAAAATGAATTGTATAAAAACATTTGAAATAGATATAAAGAGATAGTTTGTTAAAGACCAAAAAATCAAAACTGCAGCTATATTAAATAAGTTATCCATTAACAGAATTACAGCCAATAATCTTCTTGGATTGTTTCTTAAATCTGCAATAATACGTTCAGATTTAGATTTAGAATTTGTTATTTTTTTAATGTAGGACGGAGAGAGTGAAAAAAAAGCAACTTCGCCTCCAGAAACAAGACCTGACAAGGTAATAAATAAAAACAATAAAAAAATTTTAACAAATACTAATGTTTCAATTTCAAGAAATAGGAATAGTGAATACAAAAATTAGATATTAAAAAGGAAGATCGTCTGACTCAGAAATTGATTCATTTGAAGCTTCAGATTCAGACGTTGGCGAAATTTGATTTAAGGTTTGATTACTTTCATTTCTTTGTGTTAAAAATGTAAAATCATTAACGTGTATTTCAGTTGAATATCTATCTTTTCCGTCATCGCCTTGCCATTTTCTGGTCTTTATTCTTCCTTCAACATAAACGCGATCACCTTTTTTCAAAAACTTTTCACAAATTTCAGCTGCTTTGTTTCGAACAATAATTGTGTGCCATTCAGTATTTGAGACCTTTTCACCAGTCTGTTTATTTTTATATGTCTCAGAAGTTGCAATAGGAAACCTACCAATACAGTTTCCTCCATCAAACTGAGTGATTTTAACATCATCACCTAAATGACCTATTAACATTACTTTATTTAAGGTACCGTTCATAATCGAATTAATCAAAATTACATCATAGAACCAAATTGTCCAAAAAGTCAACGATAATCTTTGGTAAAGGGTAATTCCTTAATGAGTTTAGAGAAAAATTAAATTTATGGTTAACGTTCTTAAACAGCCAAAAAACAGTTCTTAATTCCTGATGAGTTAAGTAGTGAGTTTTTTCATAAATTTTGCTAATAAATATACCGTCCTGTTTTGCCCAACTTGGTAATGAATACATATAGATTAAATCATCACTATTTAAAGTTTTTGAAGTTTCAATCAATGGAAATTCATAAAGTCCTTTCCATATATCATTATCTTCTCTCTTAATTATTATGGTATTATTTTCTAAATCAAATGGTACCAAATAATTAAAAAATCTTACTTTTTTTTGTTTTTTTTGAACTTTAACAGGTCTTAAACTAACAATATTTTTTTTAAATGATAGGCATTTTTCGTTGAGTACACATGTGTGGCACAAGGGTTTTAATGGCTTGCAATTTAAAGCTCCGAATTCCATCAATGCTTCATTATAATCGCCTGGATTTTTCAAATCTAAAGTTGATTTTGCTAAATCATGGAATATTTTTTTTGATGCGTGTTTATTTATTGGTTGGTTTACATCAAAATATCTTGATAAAACTCTATATACATTCCCGTCTATTACAGGGTAGGGCTTATTGAAACAAATTGATAAAATAGCTGATGCCGTATAATCCCCTATTCCTGGAAGCTTTATCAAATCATTATAAACATTTGGAAAAATTCCATCATATTTATTAGTTACAACTTTTGCTGTTTTTAAAATATTAATTGCCCTAGAATAATAACCAAGACCCTGCCAAATGAGTAAAACTTCCTCTTCTGTTGATTTAGACAAATCAAAAATTGTTGGATATTTAGAAACAAAAGTATTGAAGTATTTTAATCCAGTTGAAACTTTTGTTTGTTGTAATATTATTTCTGAAATCCACACATAATAAGGATTATTTGAATTTCTCCATGGTAATTGTCTTTTATTGATTTTATACCAGTCTAATAATTTCTCTGAAAATTTATCCATAACTCAAATTTACATCCAATCATCATTTTATAACAATTAATTGTATGCAATGCTTTATGAATTAAATTTTTATATTAGCGAACCTAATAACCGTAAACATTAAAATTTATGACAAAAGCCGAAATCGTTTCAAAAATTTGTGAAAAATTAGGAGTCGAAAAATCGGATGCTCATGAAATTGTTAACATGTTTATGTCTGAAATAAAGGATTCTCTAGAAACTGGACAAAATGTTTATTTGAGAGGATTTGGGAGTTTTGTTGTAAAAACTAGAAAAGCAAAAAAGGGCAGAAATATTTCAAAGAATATCACTATTGATATTCCAGCACACAATATTCCATCTTTTAAGCCTGCAAAAGTTTTTTTGAATATGGTGAAAAATAAGGTAAAAATTATTAAATAAATTATTATAGATGCCAAGTGGTAAAAAACGTAAAAGACACAAGGTAGCAACGCACAAGCGTAAAAAAAGAAGTCGAGCTAATCGACACAAGAAAAAATAATTTTTCTTAAAAACATGAGCAAAAGTTCATTGAAATAAAATTATTTAAAAGTATGTTCATCTTGTAAATAATTTAAATGATTTAAAGATTGTTGAATATTCCACAACTATTTTTGTGGATAAAAAATATAATATTGTGAGTAAAGAATTAATTATTCGTTCACGTTCTACTTCAGTTGATTTTGCCTTACTAAAAGACGGAAAGCTAGTAGAATTTCATAAAGAAATTGATGAAAATAAGTTTAATGTTGGTGA